>Ga0265295_1000070_pt1 | contig 199710 bp, 168 predicted proteins | sample Munlansysbiofilm_FD_192503 | JGI IMG/M metagenome (GOLD analysis project Ga0265295, IMG submission 192503) | Leachate microbial communities from a municipal landfill in Southern Ontario, Canada - Methane capture system biofilm | ecosystem: Engineered > Solid waste > Landfill > Unclassified ...
ATGGCAGTGGTTTTTCCCTTCAAAAGAACTTACCCTTGTACCGGATTCTAAAGAGTTAAGGAGATATCATCTTCACGAAACCCATGTACAAAAGGCTATTAAGATGGGAGTAAGAAAGTCTAAACTTGAAAAACGTGCGTCAGCCCACACTTTCCGCCATTCATTCGCAAGCCATCTTCTGGCTGCAAATGTGGATTTGCGGACCATACAGGAGCTTCTCGGTCACAGCAATATACACACTACAATGATTTATAAACAGACAGTTCAGTCTACAACTATCAGGGAAAAGATAAGTCCTCTGGATTTTGATGATAGTTTTTTCAAGTCTTTGAAGTACTCTTAATTTATAAAGCCCAAAGTTTTTTATTGTTTATATAATTATTTCAGTTTGTTGTTTTGGTCTGACCCCGTTAGTTTAGCAGAATTTAGGTTGAAGTAAAAACTCACTATGTCTTGTTAAACGGGTATTAAGCAGTTATAATATTTTTTTAAAAAGGAGATAAAATTTATGAACAAGCCCTGAATCTACCTGTTGAAGATAGGGTTTCTCCCATCGACAAGCTTCTTGAAAGTACAAATTTTTCTTTAAAAAAAGATGTTGAAGAGGCTTGGATAGAGGAAGTTGAAAAACGATATAATGATTTCAAAAGCGGAAAGACTAAGCTTATTTCAGGAGAAGAAGTTTTTGAAAAAATAAGAAAAAGATTTGGAAATGATATATAGTTTTCATGAGGAAGCAGAAAAAGAACTTTTTTTAACAGTTGACTACTATGAAAAACTTCAAAAAGGTTTAGGGTTGAGGTTTTCAAAGCAAGTATCTGATGCCATAAAAATAATTTGTGAATTTCATTTAGCTTTTCCAAAAAATGATTTGAAAACAAGAAGATGTCTGGTAAATAAATTTTTTTTTGGAATACTTTATTAAACTAATAAAGAAAATATCAGAATTATTGCTGTAATACATTTACACAGAAAACCTGATTATTGGAAAAATAGATAATTTATGAGTTTTATAAAAGAAAATCAGCTTGTTTTTGAAAATTCAAGCGACTCGATAATCGTTCTTCAAGACGGTTTGTTAAAATATATAAATTCAAACGGATTTAAAATTATAGGATATGAGTCTGAAGAAATAATAAATCATCATTTCACCAAATTTGTATACAAAGAAGATATTTCCCTTGTTGAATCAAGATATAAACAAAGACTTAACAACGAGCCTATTCCGGAAGTTTACCCTTTCAGACTTGTTTCAAAAACCGGAGAAAATGTCTGGTTTGAAATCCATGCAATAGAGATTGTGTGGGAAGAAAGACCTGCTCACCAGAAGAAAGCTTGCTGAAGTTGCTTTAAGCAAGAGAGAATCCCAGATAAGAGCTGTTTTGAACGCAGTTCCGGATATGCTTTTCCAGGTAAGAAAAGACGGGACAATTTCAAGTTTTCGTTCTGCCAAGGTTACAAAAACATCATATCCCGATGATTTTACAGGAAAGCATATAGCAGAAATTATTCCTTCAGAGCTTTTTGACGATTGTTTGAATAAAATCAATGAGGCTTTTAATACAAAAGAGGTGATTGTTTTTGAGTTTCCTGTTGAAAATTTTAAAAGGAAAAGATTTTACGAGGCAAGAATTGTTGCATACAGCTATAATGAAGTATTGGCCCTGATACGTGATATTACAAAGAGAAAGCTTAAGGAGGAAACCCTTAAAAAAAATCAGGAATTGCTGAAACAAGAGCTGAAAAGGCTTAAAACAAGTATTAAAGGTCGAAATCCTTTTGAGGGAATAGTCGGACGAAGTAAGAAAATGCTGGATGTTTTTGATGAGATTTTAAAAGCTGCATCAGGTTCTGCCCATTTATTGATTCATGGTGAATCAGGAACAGGTAAAGAACTTGTAGCCCGTGCTGTCCATGATTTGAGTGATAGAAGTTCAAAGGGCTTTGTTCCTGTAAATTGTGGAGCAATCCCTGAAAATCTTCTTGAAAGTGAGTTTTTTGGATACAGAAAAGGAGCTTTTACTGGAGCTGTATCAGATAAAAAAGGATTTATGGAGCTTGCAGATTCTGGAACTCTTTTTATGGATGAAATTGGAGAAATAAATCTTAATATGCAGGTAAAGCTTCTTCGTGTAATTGAAGGAGGAGGATTTACTCCTGTTGGAGGAGTTGAGCTTCTTGTTCCTGATATAAGAATAATAGGTGCAACCAATAAAAATCCTTTTGAACTTGTAAAACAAAAACTTTTAAGACAGGATTTTTTTTACCGTATAAATATAATTCAGATAATCCTTCCTCCTTTGAGAGAACGCCTTGAAGATCTTCCTCTTCTTGTTTATCATTTTCTTGAAAAATTTGGAAAAGGAGTGAATTTTCCCTCAATTCCTTCAAAAATAATGGACAGGTTTTTATCCCATTCCTGGCCTGGTAATGTGCGTGAACTTGAAAATGCTGTTCACAGATATGTTACCATGGGAAAAATTGAACTTTCCACAATGGATGGTTTGCCAAAAAAGGAAGAAATTGAATGTGAAAATACTTTGGGAACTGATTTAAAGACGGCTTTAAATGATTTTGAAAGACGGCATATTTTAAAAGTTCTTGAATTAAATAAATGGCAAAAGGGTAAAACTGCATCACTTCTTGGGGTACACAGAAAAACCCTTTTCAGAAAACTAAAAGAACTTGGAATAGAATAGTCTAAAAATGTGTCAATTTTGACACAAGCTTGTTTGAGCCCTTTAAAACACCCTCCTTGATAGAAATATCTACTTGATGTGGCAATTTAGTCACAAAAAAGAGTTTTTCATTTTACACTGAATATAATCAAAAAATATATAAATTTAAGATAGTTATCTTCGGTTTTTATCGGTGGCATATCCTTTGCTTTAGATTAGTTAATAATGAATACAAAGAATAAAAAATCTAAAAGTATGAAAGGGTATAAAAATGGATTTTTCGGCAGAATACAAAAAAAAGTGCGTTGAAGCGTCAGAAGCTGTAAAAGTAGTGAAATCGGGAGATATTGTTGACTATGGCTTTTTTAACGGACGTCCGGTTGTCTGTGACAAAGCTCTTGCAGACAGACATGAAGAATTAAAAGATGTTTTAGTTCACGGAGCTGTAACCCTTCCCCCTGTTCCGGAAGTTGTTCAAAAACCCGGCTCATTTATTTATCATGATCTCCAGTTCAGCAAGATTTCAAGGGTTCTTCAAAAGGACTACAATCTTTGTTATTATTATCCAATCATGTATCATCAGGCTCCTTCATGGTTTAGAGACAAGATTGCTCCCAAAAGAAATGTTGTTATTTGTTCTGTGTGTCCAATGGATAAAAGCGGATATTTTAATATCGGGCCCCATAACTCAGCGTCATTGGCTGCAATGGAAGAATCTGATTATGTAATTGTTGAAGTTAATAAAAACATGCCTGTATCCCTTGGGGGAGCAGAAGAATCAGTTCATATTTCAGAAGTGGATTTCATTGTTGAAGCTCCAGCAGATCTTACTCTTGTTGATCTTCCTGTTCCAGAGGCTTCAGATGCTGACAGAAAAATTGCAGAGCATATAGTTGGATTTATTAAAGACGGCTCTTGTATTCAGCTTGGAATAGGTGCAATGCCAAGTGTTGTTGGAAAAATAATAGCTGAATCAGATCTTAAAAATCTTGGCGGACATACAGAAATGCTTTCTGATGCCTATGTTGACATGATTGAGTCGGGAAGAATGAACGGCAAGATGAAAAAATTTGATAAAAACAGAGTTCCCTATACTTTTGCACTTGGAAGTAAAAGACTTTATGATTTTATTGATAATAACCCGGCAGCAGCTTCATATCCTGTAAATTATACAAATGATCCCAGAATTATTGCAGAACTCGATGATTTTGTTTCAATAAACAATGCCCTTCAGGTTGACCTTTATTCCCAGGTTAATGCTGAAAGTCTTGGAATAAGCCAGGTTTCAGGAAACGGTGGAATGTGGGACTTTGTAATTGGAGCTCAATGGTCTAAAAACGGAAAAAGCTTTATCTGTCTTACTTCAACATTTAAAAATTCCAAGGGTGAAGAAAAATCAAGAATTTTGCCTGTTTTTGAACCAGGTTCAATAGTTACAATTCCAAGACATCAGGTAGACTATATTGTAACAGAATTTGGAGCGGTTCAGGTAAGAGCCCAGTCTACATGGAAAAGAGCGGAACTTGTCATAAGCATAGCTCATCCTGATTTCAGGGAAGACCTTATCAAGGAAGCTGAAAAAATGAAGATCTGGAGAAATTCAAATAAAAAGTAAGATTTTTTAATTTTTTTTAAACCTGAATTGAGCAATTTTCAAATTATTATGGAGAGAAGAGATTTGAAAAATTTAAAAATATTTGTTTTTGCATTTTGCCTGTTGATTTTTCCAATGGGGGTATCAGCAACATTTATTGATAACAATACAAATTTAAGTGCTGAATGGACAAGAATGCAGGCAAGAACAGGGTCTTTTGATTCTATGGACGCAATTACATACAACCCGGCCGGAACTGTTAAAATGGAAGATGGTTTTTATTTAAGTCTTCAAAATCAGGTTCTTCCCAAAGCCTACTCCCATAAGTATAACGGGGAAAAATATGAGGCAGACAATACAACTTTTTTTGTTCCGGGTTTTTTTGCAATGAACAAAAAAGGTAAATGGTCACAGTTTGCAGGCATAAACGTCATTGGAGGAGGAGGTTCACTTGAGTATCCTGACAGTATTTATACAAAAAAGGGTACTGATGCTGTAAACCTGACTCCTGGAAAGGAAAGTATTTATACAAGTGTTTATATGGGAGTAATTGCCGGAGGAGCTTTAAATATAAATGATAAGCTTTCTGTTTCCCTTGCAGGACGGCTTGTGTATGGCCTTAACAGTCTTGAAATTGAAGATGGTGATATGTTTGAACTTGAAAAAACAGCCATTGGGTTTGCACCGATAATTGGTCTTAATTATCAGGTAAATGAAAAGCTTAATATTGGATTCAGACATGAATTTAAAACATCCCTTGAATTTGAAGTTGATGAAATGAAAGGTGCTATGGCTCAAAAGATGCAAGCTATGACAGGGCTTAAAAAAGGAAATAAAAGCAGAAAAGATTTTCCCGCACTTTCAGCTCTTGGAGCAGCTTACATGGTAAATAAAAAGCTGAAAATTGCAGCAGATTTTACATATTGCTGGAATGAAGAAGTAAAATGGGATGAAGATCCAAAAGGCGATAATGCCTGGGAATTGGGTCTTGGGGTTGAATATGAAATAAAGGAAGGCCTTAAGATAAGTTCAGGTTATTCCTATGTTGATGCAGGTCTTGACGTGGATGATTATTCAACAGCAATTGGAAAAAACCCTTATCATCTTATTGGGGGTGGTTTTATGATATCTCCCATGGAAAATATGAAACTTAATTTTGGTGCAAGCAGGCTTTTTTACGACGAAAAAACAGATTCCGGAGGAATAAAGTATGAAAAAGAACTCTGGATTTTAGGAGCAGGAATTGAATACAGGTTTGATTAATATCTAAACCGGAGTTTTTTTAAAAAATAAATTTAAACCAGAATAGAAATTTTTATAATTTTGGTTTAAATGGATAATAAGGTTTGCCGGATTTGGAAAAGTCCGTATTAACCCGCCTCTTTTATATAAAGGCCGGCTTTTTGCCGGCCTTTAATCTTTTTAAAATTAAGAAAAAAGTCTTTTTTCAAAACGGTTTTTAAGATTGTCCAAAAAATTATCCCAGGGATTTTTATTTTCTTTGTTTCTTTCTTCCATCTGAGCCTTCATATCTTCAAAAAGTCTATTTATGGTAGAAAGAACATTGTCCTTTGGAACTTCAGTATTTTTAGCAGTATCTGCAAGTTCATCTGTCAGTCTTTGAAGAAGAGATTTACTGTTATCAGAAATTTTAGTGTCAGCTTTTGACTTATCTGATGTATCAGGTCTTTGAAAGGTTGATTTTTCAATATAATCATATTGTTTTGTAGCTGAATATCTAAGATTTGCTTCAAAACCTCCAATTGTGTCAAGTCCTGAAATAGATACTGCATTATCAACTGCTTTATCCATGTTTCCCCTTGAAAGATGCTTCATTGATTTTTCAAGTTTTGATATTGCCTTGTTTATATCCCTTAATTCTTCCTTGCTGAAGTCTCCTTCAAGTGAAATTTCATAGGAGCTGCTGTAGTTAATATTTGCTGAAAAACCAGCCATGGAAGCTGCTGAGTCATTGGTCTTTTTAAATGCTGAATAAGTTGTCATTTCAGAATCATAGGCAGAAGCAGCTCTAAGTGTTACAATATCGCCTTCTTTGGTGGTAAGCTTCAGTTCTGTTTTTTTTGATTCAGACTGAGCAATTCTTCCGGCACTGGCAGATTGGGTTTTTATAAGATTTTGATCCCCACGGGACTGCTCCTGAAAAGGCAGGTTGTTGGGTATAAAATTCAGCTCCATGGTTTTTTCTCCTTAATTTATTCTGAATTGAGGGGTTATTGACTTTTCACCCTTTGGTTTATTTGTATTTCGGCTTAAAAAAATAAAACTTTATTTTGTTTTTAAAAAATGCTGATTTTCCAATAAATATTTTCTGGTTTATAAAACTTTTCTTGGTTTTTCAAAACTGTGGCTTATCAGATTTTGAAATGATAAATTGGGAAGAAATATAAACTGCTTATGTTTACAAATATCCCATTTTAATGGTGGAGGCTCTCAAGAAATCAGTTCTTTATAACAAAGGCAGAAAAGAATTTTACCTAGCTGGAACAAGAATTCTTTCAGCCTAAATTTAAACCCATTTAGGTAAAAACATAAATTTAAAAGTGATAATTTTTTAGATGACACCAGGCCCTTTTGCTGGTATTCTGTAGTGCTTTTAAAAAAGAGACCTTTCAAATTTTTAAAAATCAGACATTTTGAAGAGGTTTATTTTTTATGCTTTTCATCCATTTGCAGTATTTAAGTTAATATAAATAGAGGTAAAAAAATGAGCACAAAAACAAGAATAGAAAAAGATTTTCTCGGGGAAAAAGAAATACCGTCAGATGCATATTACGGGGTTCAAACACTGAGGGCCCAGGAAAATTTTAAAATAACAGGGATCCCAATTAGTTCTGAGCCCAGGATGATTGAAGCACTAGGTTTTGTAAAAAAGGCGACTGCATTGGCAAATATGGATTTGGAAGTGCTTCCCAGGGAAATAGGAACTGCAATTTGTTCTGCTTGCGATGAAGTAATAGCTGGAAAATTAAATGATCAATTTGTAGTTGACGTAATCCAGGGGGGTGCAGGAACCTCAACTATAATGAACGCTAACGAGGTGATTGCTAATCGTGCCATTGAAATTTTAGGCGGAAATAAGGGTGAATATAATCTTGTACATCCAAATAACCATGTAAATTGCTCCCAGTCTACAAACGATGCTTACCCTACATCATTAAGAATTGCTTTGGTAAGGATCATTCCTGATCTTATGGAGTCTCTTCAGTCACTATCAAAGGCGTTTAGTGAAAAAGGTGAAGAGTTTTCCAATATTTTAAAACTTGGGCGGACCCAGATGCAGGATGCAGTTCCAATGACATTGGGCCGTGAATTTAAAGCATTTGCTAAAGCCATTGGCGAAGATGTTGCTCAATTGGAAAATGTTGGGAAACTTTTTTTAGAAATTAATATAGGGGCTACTGCCATAGGCTCTGGTTTAAATACTCCCTCAGGATATAAAGAATTGACAGTTGGCTATCTAAGTGAGCTGACCGGGTTGGAACTTAAGTCAAGCGAGGATCTTTTTGAAGCAACCTGGGATACAGGTGATTATGTTCAATTGTCCGGGGTTTTAAAGCGAATTTCGGTTAAGTTGTCAAAAATTTGTAATGATCTAAGGCTTCTTTCATCTGGTCCCCGTGCCGGGTTTAATGAAATTAATCTTCCCAAAATGCAGCCTGGTTCTTCAATTATGCCTGGAAAGGTAAATCCTGTTATTCCTGAAGTGGTAAATCAGATTGCATTCCAGGTTATTGGAATGGATTTAACAGTGACCCTTGCAGCAGAATCAGGACAGCTTCAGCTTAATGCAATGGAACCTGTGATGGCTTTTGACTTGTTTTCCATGCTTGATATGCTGAAAAAAGGTTGTTCTGTACTTGAAGAGCGCTGTGTTAAAGGGATAACTGCCAATGCTCAAAATTGCCGGGATCATGTTTTTAACAGCACAAGTATTGTAACAGCACTTAACCCTATTATTGGTTATGAAGCTGCTGCTTCAATTGTCAGTGATTTGTTGAAAACCAACAAAAGCGTTAAAGAGCTGGTGATTGAAAGAAATCTTGTATCAGCAGAAGTTTTGGATGAAATCTTTTCAACAGAAAACCTTATGAATCCAAAGTTTTTCAAATAGAAATATGCTTACCAAGGCTTAAATTAAATCTTAGCCCTGGTTAAGCCTGAATCTTGTAAATTGTATCAGGCTGAAAATCAGTCTGATACAAGATTATTTTAGTATTCCTGGTAGTTTACCCTGAAAAATATTTTGTAAAGTGTAGGTACAAAAATAAGGGTAAGTACAGTTGCAAACATAATACCGAAAATTATTGAAATAGCCATTGGTTCCCACATAAGCCCGCCTCCAAGCCAGAGTGGAACAAGTCCAAGTGAGGTGGTTATTGTTGTCAGAAGAATGGGGCGGAGCCTTTGAATTCCTGAATCAACAATTGCGTGGAAAGTATCCTTGTTGTTTTCTGTTTCTTCAATATTTATTCTGTCAATAAGAACAATTCCATTGTTTATTACTATTCCTCCAAGGGAAATAATTCCGAGAAATGCCATGAATCCAAAGTATGAGCCCGTAATGTAAAGGCCTGCAATGACTCCTACAAGACCAAGGGGAATGGTTAAGATTATTATCAGAGGTTTTCTTATGGAATTGAACTGGGCTATTAGGAATATGATTATAATAAAAAAGCAGATTGGGAGTTTTTTTGCCACAGCACCCATTGCATCAGCACTTCCTTCTGCGTCTCCTCCAAGTTCAAAGCTTATGTTTTTTTGTTTCAGATTTTGGTTGTTATTAAGCCAGGGAGAGATTGCTCTTGTAATTTCAGCAGCTGTGTAATTTGTTTTTACATCCGAAGTTACTGTTATGGTTTTTGTAAGATCCCTTCTAAGCACTTTTGTAGGCTGCCATTCAACTCTTATTTCTGCAACCTGGGACAGAGGAACACCTTTTCCTGATTGCTGAGCATAAATATTTATTGTTTTAAGGTCTTCAATTTTAAGCAAATCAGCTTTTTCATTTTTCATTACTATGGGAATAGTTTTGTCACCCTCCCTAAAGCTGCCTGTTCCTACTCCTGAAAGGATTGTCTGAAGTGAAACTGCAATATCTTGATTTGTTATTCCTGCCATCTGTGCAGCAGCAGGATTAATTTCTATTACAAGTTTTTTAGTTTTCATTCCCCAGTCATCGTCAACATTTTTAGCTCCTGGTATTGTGCGAAGTTTTTCTTTTATTTCTTCTGCAGCAAAATATAAACTTTCTATTTCATCACCTGAAAGTCTTATCTCCACAGGGTTTGCAGAGCCGCCTCCGCTTAAAAGCCTTGAGACTGTATAAGTTGCGTCAGGGAAATTATTGAAAATAAATGAATCAACTTTTTCAATAATATAGTCGTTTATATTGTCTGAGGTGGTGTTTAAAAGAAGATGGGCAGAGTTTGGATTTGATTCTGGGGGCAAATATCCAAGATCATATTTTGGAGCACCTTCTCCAATATAGGAAGACCAGTTTATAATTCCTTCTTTTCCAGACTGGACAAGAAGGTTTTCTTTTACAAACTCTTCAATATTTACAACAACTTGTTCAGTTCTTTCAATTGTAGTGCCAATAGGAAGCTCTAGGTTTACTGTTACAAGAGCCCTGTCGCTTTTTGCCATGAAAATAAAAGGGATTTTTGTTCCCAATATAAAGGAAAGCAAAAATACAAAAACAATTGTTGCTACGGTTAATTTAGAATATTTAAGGCAAAAGATAAGAGCTTTTTTATATTGGGAAGCTATTTTTTCAAAAAATGAATTTTTCTTGTTTTCTGATTTTGAAGACGATTTTATTCCGTATACACAGAAAAGAGCAATTATTGTAAGAGTTAGGATCCATGAGCTTAAAAGAGAATAACTCACAACTATAAAAATATTACCCATAATTTCGCCCATTACAGAATCCGCAAGAAAAAATGCCATAAAAGCAGCTGAGGTGGTAATAGATGATGTAAAAAGTGGAAACATAAGTTCTTTTGCCGATTCTATGGTTGCATCAAGAGAACTTTTTCCCTCATCAATTTTAAAAAGAACTGATTCTGACATTACTATTCCGTTGTCAACAAGAATTCCCAGGGCAATTATAAGAGCAGCAAGGGAAACTTTGTTTAAGCCCACGTCTGTAAGGGATATCAAAAAAATTGTTGTAATCATTGCACAGGGAATAAGTGAAGCAACAATAAAACCTGTTCGCAAGCCAAGAAATAAAAGCATGAGTACGAGAACAACAACAACAGACTGAAGAAGATTGCCCACAAAATCATTTACTGATTTTTCAACAACAAAATCCTGGGAGGCAACCCTTTCAAACTCAACTCCATGGGGATATTTTCCCCTTAAACTATCAAGCTTTTCATCAATCTGAAGGCCTAAGTTGATTGTATTTCCGCCTTTTTTCAGGTTTACTCCAATTGCAAGTCCTTGAACTCCGTTTATTCTTACAATATTTGTCTTTGGTTCCTCATATCCTCTTCTTATTGTGGAGATATTTGAAAGTTTTATGATTTTACCCTCATTTGAGGATATAATCATATTTTTAAGATCCTCAATGTTTTCGAAATTTCCTGTGGGCTCAAGGATTATTCTTTGTTGACCGACTTTTATTTCCCCTCCCGGAATTATTATATTTGTTCTTTCAATTAAATTGCTCAGACTGCTTTTTGTAATCCCAGTTTCAAGAAGCCTTGCATCATCAAATTCCACATAGATTTTTTCTTTTTGTTTTCCTGCAATTTCAACTTTTGCAGCATCAGGAAGTTTGATAAGTTCATCTCTTATTTCATCTGCAATATCATTGATTTCAGCATAGGAGTGCCCTTCGGCTGTAAGGCCCACAATAATTCCAAAAACATCTCCTACTTCGTCATTTATTTCTACATGAGCTCCTTGAGGAAGTTCTTTTTGTACATCTTCAACCTTTCTTCTTATTCGGTCAAAAATTGGCTGAAGCTCATAAACATTTTCTTTTAAAGAAATATTGACTATGGAAATTCCTGTTCTTGATTCGCTTGTTATATAGTCAACTTCGGGTATTTCCTGGACAACTTTTTCTATTTTGTCAGAAATAAGATTTTCAATTCGATCCGGGCTTGCTCCTGAATATGCGGTGACAATGCTTATATATCTTATAAGAAAAGGCGGCATATCATCGCGGGGCATTGAATTAAAAGAAGAGATTCCGCTTATGAGCACAACAGTAAGGATGGAAAGGGTTAGTACATAATTTTTTATTGAAAACTTTGTAAGCATGCTTTTCTCCGAAATCTTTACTCAAATCTAACTTTGAGTCCATTGGATAGTTTTGAAATACCTGCTGTTACTATAAATTCACCGCCTTTAACTCCGCTTATTATTTCAAATCCTCTGTCAGTTATCCCCCCTGTTTGAACAATCCTTTTTTCAACTATTCCAAGGCCGTTTGTATCAGGCTTTAATATATAGACAAAATTACTCGAACTATCTTCTCCAACTGAATGAACTGGAACCATAAGGTGTCCACCCGATGAAATGTTTTTAAAATCAAATCTTACATCAGCAGGCATTCCTGGTCTTATTTTTTTTGTGGGGTGAAGAATTTTTATTTTTACAGGATAAGTAGAAGATTTACTGTCAAGGCTATAGGAAACTTCTGTAACTTCTCCATTGAAAACTTTGTCTTTAATGGAGTTGAACTGAATTTCAACCAGATCTCCTTTTTGTACAGAAGATATATATATTTCAGGAATTCCCGAACTTATTTCCATTTTCTCAAAGGATTGAATTTCAAGAAAAACCTGACCTGCTTTAATGTTTTCCCCTTCTTCAGCGGATTTGTTTGATACAATACCTGAAACAGGAGCAGTTAACTTGTAATATCCCAGTTCTCTTTTTTGAAGCTCTGCATTTCTTTTATCAGCAAGCCAGGTGGCATTGGCATTTGCAAAGTTATCTTTTGCAGCTTCATATTCATTAAGGGAAATATTGTTGTTTTCATAAAGACTTTTAAGTCTTTCAAGATTTGATTTAGCAGTTTTTCTATAAACCTGGGATCTGTTTAGGGAGGCAAGCATTTTTTCATACCTGAGTTTTGCATCTGAATCATCGAGGACTGCAATTAATTCTCCCTGGTTTGTTTTGTCGCCTTCTTTTACATTGATTTTTTCAATTTTTCCTCCAACTCTAAAGCTTAGTCTTGATATTCTTCCAGATTGTGAAACACCTGAAAAAGTTCTTGAATGCATCTCGTTGGATTTAAAAACCTGAATATATTTTACAGGTCTTACTACCTCTTGTTCTTCGCTTTGTTTTTCTTCGGCACATGAAAAAAAACCAAGAAACAAAGCAAAGATAATTGCTATTTTAAGTTTTGAGTTCATTTTTTCTCCTTGTTGAAACCTGAACAGAGCGTCCCATATTTTTGGAATTAGTTGTTTTGTATATAATCTTTCATTTTTTCTCCTTGTTGAAACCTGAACAGAGCGTCCCATATTTTTGGAATTAGTTGTTTTGTATATAATCTTTCATTTTTTCATTAAAATTTTGGTTTTCTTGATCTGAATAAAAAAAAGAATATCTTCCAATTGTTCTCTGAAGCTTAAGCGTTGTTGATAAAAAATCGTAAACTGAATTCATCTGACTTAGATCTGCACTTAATGATTCATTTTGTGCATTCACAAGCTCAGTAACAGAGACCTTTCCCCTGGCATAGAGATCTTGAACAAGGACAAGGCTTTTATTTGCATAGTCGGCTGAAGTTTTAGATGCTTCAAGGTTTATAATTTTGTTTAAAAGTTCAAGAATTGCCGCTCTTACATTGACTTCAATTGTGTTTGAGATGATTTTTCTTTCTTCTTGAAGCTTGTCAAGGTTGAGCTCGGTTTTTTTTCTGTCAAGATTTATTCTGCCCTTTGAATAAAGAGGCCATGAAAGGTTTAATGCAATAGTCCACTCATTATCTTCAAGATCTTTGTTGGGAATACTTGAACCCTCACCGCTTCTGTCAAAAATATGTAAAGCTTCTCCCGCAACTGAGGCAATAGGAAGAAACCTTTCCCTTTTGTACCTTTTAAGTTCCCTTGAGTAGGCTTTTTCGATAAAATTAATTTGTTTTATTTCCGGAGAGTTTTCCAGGGCTTCTTTTACAAGGAAGTCGGAAAATTTTTTAAATGTGGAAGGGTTGTTTATATATTTGTAGGATTCTTTTGATTTATAATTTTTGAAAAGTTCACCTTCCAAAGATTCATCCACAAGATAAATTTTTTCCCTAAAAGCTCTGTTAAGTATTTTATTCAGGTTTAATATCTGAAGCCTGTGGGTGTTTGAGGCTTCAAAAAGGTCCTTTGCATCTGTTGCTACTGAACTTTTCCACCTGTAAACATCTGATTTTCCTGAATAGCCGGCAACTTCCCTTTGCTCTGAAATTGAAAGGTGCTTTTTTGTAAGCTGAAGGTTGTCTTTTCTTATTTTTGCTATGGTTTTTGCTTTTAACACATTGAAATATGCTGTGGCTGCCTGGTTGACAATGTCTAGTTGTTTTGTTTCAAGAGCACTTTTCTGGGCTTTAAGATAGTTTCTGCTTGCTTCCTTTCCAGAACTTATTGGTTCGGAAAAAATAAGCTGTTCTACCCTGACAGAAGTGGAGGCAGTTCTTTCTGCTGCTGTTCCCATGGAGTTTTCAGCTCTTTTTGAGTCTATTATTGTTTCTCCTGCATTAAGACTTAAGGAAGGAAAATATTGTGATTTTGCAAGTTTGTAATCCTGACCTGAAATATCGGTTTCAAGGGATGATACTTTTAGATCAAGATTGTTTTTTAAGGCCTGCTCAACAACATCTTTAAGACTTAACAATGATTCTTGGTCAATTATATGAGTGTCGATGACTTCAGCTTCTGAAAGAACTGCAAAGGAAGGTTAAAATCCAAGTTTTGAAGCTGTTTCCATGTTGATTACAAATTTTTTCTCAAGGTCCATTTTCACAGGGAGTTGGGATAATTTATTTCCACCTAAATAAGATTCAATATTAAGTGCTATTCTTCTTATGGTTCTTATATGGCTTTCCTCAGGATAAAGGGCTGCGATTGCACCTGAATTTATATCTGAACTTGAAGAGCCGAAAGCTAAAATACCAAGGTTTGAAAGAGCAAGCAGGTAAAAAAGTTTTTTTTCGTTTCCAAATCTTCCAAAATACCCAAGATAAACACTGTCATAGTCTGATATTCTAGTTAATACATCATTAATTCCAGTGGTAAGATGGATAACTCCTATTTCAGCTCCAAAGGATTTTGCTGATTTTTTAAGAGGTTCTAAATTATTTATAACTGAATCAATAATTTCGCTTTGTGCAACTATTGCAAGCTTTTTAAAGGGGTAAACCTTGTGAAAAGTTTTAATGTCTCCTTCAAAATCTTGATTAAAAAGAATGTATGTGAAATTTTTAACTCCGGATTTGTTTTTGTTTGAAACATCAAGCCCTTGAATAAGAGGATCAATTATTCCAACAGCTATTACAGGTTTTTTAAATTCTTTTTCCGAAGAAATAACCGCACTTGAAAGAACGCCTATGCTGATAATAAAATTTACCTGGTTATTGTTTAAAAGTAATTGATAGTTTTCCTTTGCTTTTTTGGCACTCCAGTCAGATGAAAGAATCAGCTAGTCTTTGATTACAATGCTGTCTGTAATAAGAGCTTTGACTTCTTTTTTCAACAGGCTGATAAAGGGCTCCGACATTTTTGGTAAATCATCAACAATTATTCCAGGTACTATTATTTGAGGGGCTGAATATGAAGTGTTTGCAAAAATGATAAAGACAAATAATGATAAAGCGATTATTTTTTTCATTTTATTTCCTTAAATTAAGGACAATAAAAGCCTAGGTTGATAATTGGTCTGAATCTTCCAAGGCTTTATTAGTATCATCCTTTTTCAACTAAAATTATCAGATGGAATCAATGATTGAGTTAAAGGTATTGCTGGGACGCATTGTTTTTTCAAGTTTTTCTCTGTCAGGCTTATAGTAGCCTCCGATATTGGCAGGTTTTCCCTGGGCATTGCTTATTTCTTCAATTATGATTTTTTCATTTTTTTTAAGTTTTTCTGAAATTTTTTCAAATTTTTCTTTAAGCTCAATATCAATATCTTGATCTGCAAGAGCTTTTGCCCAGTAAAGGGCAAGATAGAAATGACTTCCCCTTGTATCCAGTTCCTTAACTTTTCTTGAAGGTGATTTTTCATTCTCAAGGTGGATTCCTACTGCTTTATCAAGGGTAGCTGCAAAAATTTCAGCTTTTTTATTTTTAAATTTTCTTCCAAGATGTTCAAAGGAAGCAACAAGGGCACAGAATTCTCCAAGAGAATCCCATCTTAAATGACTTTCTTTTAAAAACTGATCAACATGCCTTGGAGCTGAGCCGCCTGCTCCTGTTTCAAAAAGACCTCCGCCTTTCATAAGGGGAACTATTGAAAGCATTTTGGCACTTGTTCCAAGCTCTAGAATTGGAAAAAGATCTGTAAGATAATCACGTAAAACATTTCCTGTTACAGAAATAACATCTAGTCCTTTTCTTATTCTTTCAAGGGAAAATTTCATTGCATCATCAGGATTCATTATTCTTATATCAAGGCCTGAAGTGTCGTGCTCTGGAAGATATTGTCTTACTTTTTTAATAATTTCCAAATCATGGGCTCTTTTTTCATCCAGCCAGAAAATGGTGGGAAGGTTAGTTATTCTTGCCCTTGTAACAGCAAGTTTTACCCAGTCATAAATTGGAGCATCTTTTGTCTGGCAGGCTCTGAAAATATCCCCTTTTTCAACCTTTTGCTCAAGAATGGTATTTCCGTTTTCATCAATTATTTTTATAATTCCATTTTCAGGGGCTTCAAATGTTTTGTCATGGGAACCGTATTCTTCAGCTTTTTGAGCCATAAGGCCTACATTTGAAACGCTTCCCATGGTTGAAGGATCAAATTCTTTGTTTTTATTGCAGTCATCTATCACTGCCTGATAAATGCCGGCGTAAGATCTGTCAGGAATCAAAGCTATGGTGTCATGGAGCTTGTCATCAGGGCCCCACATTTTTCCGCCGTCACGAATCAATACAGGCATTGAGGCATCTATTATTATATTGTTTGGAACATGGAGATTGGTTATTCCTTTGGTTGAATCAACCATGGCAAGTTTGCAGCCTTTTTCATATGAAGCCAGGAGATCTTTTTCTATTTCATTTTTTTTGTCTTTATCAAGGGTTTCAATTCTTTCATAAAGATCATTAATTCCATAGTTTTCATTAAATCCCAAAGATTTGAGAGTTTCTTTGTGTTTTTCTAAAGCATCTTTATAAAAAACAGATACACAATGCCCAAACATTAAGGGGTCAGAGACTTTCATCATTGTCGCCTTCAGATGAAGGGATAAAAGAAGGTCATCTTTTTTAGCCTCAAGAATTTGGTCTTCATAAAACTTTCTCAAAGCTTTTACATTCATTGTTGTTGAATCAATAATTTCGTCTTTAAGAAGGGCGGTTTCTTCCTTGAGAATGGTTGTTTTTCCAGCCTCATCAATATGTTTGATTTTTACTGTGCATTCTTTGTTTATCAGAGCAGATTTTTCATTTGAATAAAAATCCCCCTCAGTCATATGGGCAACTCTAGACTTTGAGTTTTGGGGCCAGGGTTTGATAAGTTTATGGGGCTTTTTTTGCCCAAAATCCTTTACAGCTGCAGCAGCTCTCCTGTCCGAGTTTCCTTCTCTTAAAACTGGATTAACTGCACTTCCAAGAACTTTTGCATATCTTAAATTAATTTGCTTTTCTTCTTTTGTTTCAGGTTCTTCAGGATAATCTGGAATATCATATCCTTTTTCCTGAAGTTCTTTTATTGCAGCTTTAAGCTGTGGAATTGAGGCACTTATATTGGGAAGTTTTATTATATTTGTTTCTGGTTTTTTTACAAGGTCTCCAAGTTCTGCAAGAAAGTCTGGAATTTTTTGATCTTCTCTTAATTTTTCGGGAAAATTTGCAATAATTCTTCCGGAAAGGGAAATATCCTTTTTTTCAAAAATAATTCCGCTATCTTTTGTAAATGCCTGGAGAATAGGCAGGAGCGAATAAGTGGCAAGGGCTGGTGCTTCGTCTATTTCCGTATAGATAATTTTTTGGTCTGTCATTTTTAATCCTTAAATTTAAGCTGGTTATGGAAAAATATTTAAAAAATTGTCCAAAGCTGAAAGCCTGGTTCTTTATTTGTAAAAAAATTAAAGAAATTTTAAAAAAATTACCATATAGTTCAATCTATTGCAATTGTCTTGATGTATTGTAAAGATTTTCAATTTTGCTGAAAAATTAGTTCAAGTTATTTTTTTTATTGAATTTTTAAGGTCGTTTTTAAGGTCTTTTCTGTCTTCAAGTCCTGTGCTTATTCTTATAATAATTTTGTCTTTATATTCAGAAGAAAGGTCTCTTCTTACTTTTCCAGCGGAAGCAAGACTTTTATAGCCTCCCCAGCTGAATCCCAGTCCGAAAAGTTTTAAAGAGTTGAGAAATTTTGAAATTTTATCAAAACAGATCTCTTCCTTAAATATAAATCCGAAAAGTCCTGAACTTCCTTTAAAAAATTTTTTATAAAGCCCATGCTGAGAGTGGGATTTGAGGGCTGGATGAAGAACTTTTTCAATGATCTTTTCTTTTTCAAGCCAGGAAGCCAGATAAAGAGCGGTTTTTTCATGCTCTTTTAGTCTTAGTTTTAGTGTTTTAAGTCCTTTTAATGCAAGAATACAGTCTTTTGCAGAATTACAAACTCCCATTAAAGAGTAGTATTTATCAAAATAATCAGAATGTTTTTTATTTATAGAAGCACTTCCCATTAAAACATCAGAATTGCCTGAAATATATTTTGTGATTGATTGGATTGAAATATCAATTCCATTTTCAAGGGGTTTAAAATACAAAGGAGTTGCCCAGGTATTGTCCATTATTGTTATTAAATTATGTTTTTTTGCAGTTTGAACTGTTTTTTCTATATCTTGAATTTCAAAGGTGATTGAGCCAGGAGATTCAATAAAGACTGCTTTTGTGTTTTCTTTTATAAAGTCTTCAATGTTTTCTGAATCTGAAGGAAGATAATCTGTTTCAATATTAAATTTTGGTAGAAAAAATTTACATAAAAGTTTAGTTGGCCCATAAACATTGTCACAGACAAGAATATGATCACCGGATTTTAAAAAGGCTAAAAGAACATGTCTTATTGCACTTATTCCTGAAGGGAAAATTCTTGTGATTGAAGCATTTTCAAGAATATTTAAACTTTCTTCAAGTTCCCTTTGGTTTGGCATCCTGTTTGTTCCATAATAAATCCCAGTATATTTTCCCTCTTCAGCAAGAATCATCTCTTCATGGGAATTGTATAGAATTGTTGATGCTTTGTATTCAGGTGAATTTATTGTGCTTACTCTTTTACCTCCTATTATATTGTGATCGAAATCAAGATTTATAATTTTTGTGAAATCATCCAATTTAATTTACCTTTCTATTTTAGTTTAAAGGCTGAAAGATACCATATCAGGTAATTTGTTATATTATAAAAAACTTTATATATATGAAGATAATGATTTTGTATTCAGAGTCTTTGAATTTATAAATTTACCCTTTCAAAGTTTGAAAAAAAAGACTATTGCTTAATCCATTTTCATATTAACTTAATAAAATGGTGTAAAAATGACAGCAAAAACACAAAATCATCCTATCCAAAGCGGTATAGCTCTTCTGCCTTTGGGTCTTTTTATTCTTATTTTTCTTGGAAGCGGTATTTTTTTTCATTTAAGGGAAACCCCCTATGCCTTTTATCAGCTTTCAGCTCCTGTTGCTATTTTACCTGCAATTATTCTTGCAGTAATTTTAAGCAGCCAGCGTCTTGGAAAAACAATTAATTCTTTTTTGACGGGAATGGGCGACACAAATATAATGGCAATGTGTATGATTTATCTTCTTGCAGGGGGATTTAGCTATGTTGCAAAGGAAACAGGGGGAGTTGATGCAACTGTAAATTTTGCCCTTGATATTATTCCTTCAGGTTTTATTCTTCCCGGAATTTTTATAGTAGGAGCCTTTATTTCAACTGCAATGGGAACATCAATGGGAACAATAGCTGCAGTTGCTCCTATTGCCCTTGGGATTGCTCAAAAAACCGGAATTCCTCTTCCATTAATGGCAGGAACTGTGCTTGGAGGAGCAATGTTTGGAGACAACCTTTCCATTATTTCAGATACAACAATTGCTGCCACAAGAACCCAGGGTTGTAATATGAGAGATAAGTTCAAAATGAACATTTTTATTGCACTTCCAGCGGCAATTATAACAATTTTATATCTTTTCTTTGCAAAGTCAGGAACATCTTCAGTAGTTCCCATTGGTGATTATAATTTTTTTCAGGTTATCCCATATATAGTTATTCTGGTTATGGCAGTTTCAGGAATTAATGTATTTGTAACTCTTTTTACAGGAATAATTCTTGCTGGTATTTTAGGTTTTTTCACAGTTGACACCTATAACCTTCTTATTTTTTCAAAGGATATTTACGGCGGTTTTACTTCCATGCAGGAAATTTTTCTTTTGTCCATGCTCATAGGCGGGCTTAGTGCTTTGATGAAAAAAGACGGGGGACTTAACTTTGTAAGTTCAAAAATTGAAAAAATGATTAAGTTTTTTTCCAAAGGCGGTAAAAGCAATAAAGCAGCAGAGCTTGGAATAGGATTAATGGCTTTTTTTACAAACCTTTGCACTGCAAACAACACTGTATCAATTATTGTTACAGGAAGTGTTGCCAGAGAAATTGCAGAAAACAACAATATAGAGCCCAAAAGATCAGCAGGTATTCTAGATATTTTTTCCTGTATTTGTCAGGGGCTTATTCCTTATGGCGCCCAGGTTCTTCTTGCAGCTTCAATTTTTAAGATTTCTCCTGTTTTTGTTACAGGAAATGTTTTTTACTGCATGATTCTTGCTGTTTGTGTAGTTATTGCAATTATGTTCAGAAAAAATGCGGATAATTGATAAGAGCATAAATATGAATATGTATTTAAATGTTGATTTAATTCAGGATAATGACTGGGCTGAAATAATGAAGCTTCAAAATAAGGCCTATGATACAATTGAACCCGAAACAAGCGAAGTTCTTGGTTTAAAAAATAAAGTGTCAAAAAAACCTGTTTTGTTCTTAAATATAAAAAAGAGTTTGCAGGATATTTTTTATCGCTTCCTTATCCTGAATTTAAAACACCATCAATGGTTAAGCCTGAAATAAAAGCTTATAGGTCTTCAAATCTTCATCGGAGGATGCCAAGTAAAACGAGTAATAAAATTCAATGAAAATATAGATGTTTCTTTGTCTTTAAAAAATAGTGCTCTATATAAAAAAAGGCAGATCCTGTGAAATGGAACTGCCCTTTTTTGTATTAACTTTTTGAGAACATTTTTGTTTTAGTTTTGTTTTTTCCTCATAAATGAACAAAGTCCTAGTATTCCAAGACCAAAAAGAATTAATGTTGAAGGTTCAGGAACAGGATCAAGAGTGTTTGAAAAAGAGCCTGCTTGAATGAATACGCCTGAGTCATAAGCGTAGTCTCCGGCATCTGCAATTGCAAGCTTTAGATTATAGGTTTCACCTGGAGTAAGGTCATTTATGTTAACTGTAAACATGGACGTAAACCCATCGTATTCAAACATGTAGTCTCCGTTTTCATTGTCAAAATAAAATGAAGAATTTCTGTTGTTATTGACGTTATTGATTGAAACAGGAGTTTGTGTTCCAGGTATAAGAGCATAGTTGATATCGTTCATAAAAAAGCCGAATACATCGTTAAAGCTACTGTCTACATATTCGTTGTATTCATCTGATGCAAATATATAGTTGAAATATGCATTTTCCCCTGAACTTTGAAAATCTATTGACAGTATTGTTGCATCAAAGGTTTCATAGCCAGGAATAAGATCGTCAAGTATAGATGAGCCGGGCAAATTGTTATTTCCGGTTATTGAGTCACTTGTATTTACTGTTCCGTTAGCATTTAAAGCAAAACCAGATGTTAAAAGAATTCCTTTGTCAATTTCAAGTCCTGATAAAAGGCCATCTGAAAAATATCCCGAGGCTTCATTTGCTCCGGTATAAGATGTCCCAACGATTGTAATTCCTGTGCCTAAAAGTGTTTGTGCCATATTATCCGAATTGTCAAAAGGAGTGATTGTTACAGCACCTGCATTTACTGAAGACATTAAAAATAAAAAAAATATTAAAAATAATGCTTTTGCTTGTTTCATAATTACCTCAATTCGTTAGTTGTTGATATGTGATGAAAAATTGTCTTGTTTTTAAAGTTTCACCTCCCACTGTAATTATATAGTTTGAGAAAAAATCCGTAATTCAAACACTTTGTTTTAAAATATTAAAACTAAAAATAAATTGGGAATTTGTTTTAGAAATATAATATGAATTTATTTCTAAAGTAAATATTTTTTTAAACAAAATAATTCCGGGCTTTGTATTTCAAACAACACTGTATTAATTAATTATTGTTACAGAGTTGCCAAGCCCTGAATTTAAAATACTATTAATCCATCCTCAGGTTTTTTTGGAATATAAAATGTTTAAACAATTAATTTAGCGGGTCAGAGCAAACAAGAGAACTTTATCTTTTTAACTAGCTAAGGTGCTAGGTTAATGGGAAGTTTTTTGTGTTCCCAGATACTTTTAGTTATTTTCTTTCTTTTTGTCTTGTCCAAGCATTCATGGGGCTGCGTAGGGGCTTTAGTGCATGGCCCATGGCCCGGGCAGGCTCTATTATGTAAAAAACCTTGGGGTCTATTTTTTTAACTTCTAGCAGAATCCACCTTAAATCTCTTCGATTGCATACAAGGTAGAGCTCATTGATAATTCCTTCAATTCCCTCGCCTACATATGTAGTGACAGGCAGTCCTTTTGATCTTAAGAAGTTTACCATTTCATTGCTGGAGCTCCTTGTCAGTAATTTTAAAGCAACAATTCCAAAGGCCAGCCTACGTTCGACAAGAATGCCAACTGCGTTACCAGTTGCATATCCAAAGGAATAAAAGATAATTAGAATAGGTTGTTCATTAATCTGGCTGAGGACTGTGCTCACAGCAAAAAGCCAGATGGTAATTTCAAACAATGCTAAAACAAATGCGATGAGAGGTTTTCCCTGAACAGTCATCATTATTCGCATGGTTCCTATGGTAAAATCACACATTCTTGCAAAAAAAATAAACACTCCGGTTAAGATTATACCAAACTCCATCTTGCTCTCCTATGAGGCTAAGTTAAATCATTAGAAAAAAAACAAACCAACTCTGGTTGAAAGAACAGGATCAGCTGAAGGTTTGTAAGTTAATTTGTTAAGTTCTGTTTTTTTATAAAAAGAAATTACTTATTTGTCCAAGTTTATCAGCAATAAGTACAATTCCTAAAAGAATTAAAAATACTCCTGCAAAAACATTTAAAAATCTTATAAACTTTCTTGTTTTCTGCATAAAACTTAAAAGAAAATGAATGAAAAAAGAAAGAATAAAAAAAGGAACTGCAAGGCCAAGAGAGTAAATCAAAAGAAGAAATCCTCCTTGAGTCATTGTTTCCTGGGAACTTGCAATAACAAGAATACTTCCAAGAATTGGCCCTATACAAGGAGTCCAGCCTGCTGCAAAGGCATTGCCGGCAAAAAAAGATCCAATCAGATGGACAGGTTTTTGTTTTAATTCTATTCTTTTTTCCATCTGAAGAAATCTAAGCTGGATAATTCCTGTTAAATGAAGCCCTAAAATTATCACAACGGTTCCGCCGATAATTCTTAGATAATTCCCAAATTTTGAAAAAAGTCCACCTGCAGCTGTTGCAGAAAATCCCATGAGAACAAAAACAAGGGTAAAACCTGAAATAAACATTAAAGTGGATAAAATTATCTGTTTTTTAAGGGCACTGTCCTTTTCACGTTCAAGTAGCTCTTCAATGGAAACCCCTGTGATAAAAGAAAAATATGCAGGCAGAAGCGGAATTATACAAGGAGAGAAAAAAGATAAAAGTCCTGCTCCAAATGCTGCCGGGATAGTTATTGTCTGTTCAAACATATTCCTCCGGAATCAAGTTTTAAAGTTTAATTTTATCCTTGTGAGACTGGAATTAAATTAGGGTTACAATTTAGTTTCCGCTTAATTCAATACTTTTGTCATGGGCGGCCTTAACTGCTTTTTCAACAATTTTTTCCATATTTTCAGAAACAAACTTATTAAGGGCAGCTTCTGTTGTTCCTCCCTTTGAAGTTACTTTTTGTCTTAAAACTTCAGGATCTTCACCTGTTTGTTCCATAAGTGAAATAGAACCTTTGGCTGTTTGAAATACAAGTTCAAAAGCCTGGTCTTTGGTAAGTCCAAGTTTTTTTCCGGCATTAACAAGGGTTTCAATAAAATAGAAAAAATAGGCAGGCCCTGATCCTGAAACAGCTGTTACAGAATCCATAAGGTTTTCTTCAACAACAATTGATTTTCCCATGGAATCCATTATTTTTTTTGCTGTTTTAAGGTCTTTTTCATCTGGGTTTTTTCCTTTGCAGATTCCGCTCATTCCCATTCCTGAAAGACAAGGTGTATTTGGCATTACTCTAATTACAGGGAAATTTTTTTCGTTTTTTTCATTTGTAAAAGAATAGATAATGCTTTCAATGGTTTTAGTTTTTATTCCAGCTGCAATGGAAATTATAAGTTTTTTTTGGGTAAAATTAGTTTTTTTAAAAGACTCTTTTAAAACTTCATCAAGAACCTGGGGTTTTACAGCAAGAATTATTATATCTGATTTTTCAATTACTTCATGATTAGATGAGCAAAGACTTAATCCGTATTTGTTTTTCATGTATTCTTTACGCTTGGAACTTAAATCATTTGCAAACAAAAAGTCTTTTGCTGCTATTTGTTTTTCAATCATGGATGAAATTATGGCTTCCGCCATATTCCCAGTTCCTATAAAACCTGTTTTGAAAAGCATTTTTTTCCTTTCCCAGACGGTGAAGTTTTTATTTACTAAAGTTTTTAAATTTTTTTAACAAACTCTGATTTGAGTTTCATTGGGCCAATTCCCTCTATTTTGCAGTCAATATTATGGTCGCCATCAACCAGCCTGATGTTTTTTACCTTGGTTCCCACTTTTACAACCGAAGAAGAGCCTTTGATTTTTAAATCTTTTAAAACACTTATGGTGTCACCGTCATTAAGGGTGTTTCCGTTTGCATCAACAATTCTTTTTTCCTTGGTTTCTTTTTCTTCAGCAGGGGCTTCTTTTGACCATTCATTCCCGCATTCAGGGCAGACAAACATTATTCCGTCATCATAGGTATATTTTGAACCGCATTTTTTACAATCTGGAAGGTTGTTCATTTATAAATCCTTATTTTTATCGGGTTATTTGTTTATTTATATCTTAATAGGCGAGGGTGGTTAGGGTTTTTGCAAAAAATTATAATAAATCTCTATATCAGATGAACTGGATTTGTCACACTTGAATCTTTGATTTTATACTTAACAGCAAAAAAAGAATATTGAAAAATATGAAAATTAATTAGAAGATGGTTTTATTCATAAATAAAGGCATTAGATTTTTTTTGAAAAATTTTTATAATCAAAGCTTATGGTGAGTTTGACAATCTAAAAGGAGATAAATAATGGAAAGTTTGATTTTTAAAAAAGAAGGCAAGATAGGACGGGTTACTCTTAACAGGCCTGATAAATATAATTCTTTTAACCTTGAAATGGTAAATGAGTTTGATTCTCTTCTAGATAAGCTCAGATATGACGAAGAAACCACAGTTATTGTTCTTGACGGAGGTGATGCCAAAGGTTTTTGTGCAGGACTTGATACTGAAAAATATGTAAATGATATTTTTGCAATGAATCCTGTAAAAGCTTATGATGCCCAGGCAAGAATGAGCAGACTTTTTCTTAAAATGCGTCAGATTCCCCAGCCGATTATTTGCTGTGTTCACGGTGCTGCTGCAGGAATCGGCTTTTCCCTTGCAATGGCATCTGATTTAAGAATTATTTCAGATAATTCAAAATTTTCAGCAGCTTATATAAATATTGGTCTTGGCGGAGCTGATATGTCTTCAAGCTATTTTCTTCCAAGGCTGATAGGAGCAGGACGGGCCTATGAATATCTTTTGACAGGCAATTGGATGAGTGCTGAAGAATCAATGAGCCTTGGTTTTGCCTCACGCCTTGTTTCAAAGGAAGAGCTTGTTCCAACAGCAATGGAGATTGCCAAAACAATGACTACAAAAAACCCCATGGGAATAAGGATGACCAAAGAGGCAATTAACGTAAACCTTGATTGTGCTGGACTTGAAGCTGCTCTTCTCATGGAAGACAGGAATCAGATGATGATTACCTACACATATAAAATGAAATAAGGGCTGAATAAAAGTTTGAGATTTTTAAGCTCTTAAGTGGATTGAGAGATTAAATTCTGAATTGTTGCCAAGAAATTGTCACCAAGAAAAAAGGAGATTAAAATGAAAATAAATATCACTTTGGATATCACCCCTGAAGAGTTGAGAAAAGCTTTTGGACTTCCGGATCTTAATTCTTTTAATGAAAATATTATGAAAAAAATGATTGAGGGAATTCAGTCGGGAAAATTTGCTCCAGAAGAGCTTTTTAAAACCATGAATCCGGCATCAAACCCAATAGGCAGGATGTTCATGGACTTTGCCATGAAAAATATGGATATCATGGGTAAAAAATCAACAGATAGAAAAGAAGAAAGCAATTAGTTTGTTTAGAGATTTAGAATAATTTATGTTTGATTTTCAGATTTGGGAGAGGTTTTGGGAAATAAATTTTCAGCTGGGCAGAGCTTCAAATCTCTTTTTAAAAAATCAGGAAAATAAAAGTTTTAATTTTGGAAATTATCTGAAATACAAACCGCCTGAAAATGGCGGTTTTTTTTGTCTAATTTTTAAAATTTACACTTGCCTTTAATAAATAATCCCCTATCATAAAGCTTTCATAATCAGATTATAAGTACTAATATAAGTACTAAAATGATAAAGTTAATCAAGATGGTTCAATTAGGTGTTTAGTTTTTGAATAAATCAAAGACTAGGGTAGGTTTTGCAAACTGACTTGAAAGCAGGATAAATATTCCAATGGATAAAAACATAAAAATAATCATAATTTCAGCAGTAATTTTAGTTGTTGCAGGGGTAATAATTTTTATTTTCATGAACAGGCCTGAGTTAACACTTCCTGAAAAGGCAAACTCTGACGCTCAGCTTGGAATAACCTTTGAAAATATGGGTGAAGATTTTGTTTTTTCTTCTTACAAAAAAAATGAGCTGGAAAAAAAATATGGAAATGGGGTTCTTGAAGCTTGGACTCCTATAAATTTTGACGATTTTTCCAAAGAATTTTTAAACAAATTTCTTCCAGATATCTATTTTGTCTCACAAAAATTGGAAGACCCAAAATTAAGGGAAAAAGTTGGTAAAAACTCAATTAAAATAAAATATCCATATTCCCAGAGAAATACAAAAATTATTAAAGATATCCATTTTACTTTTTCTGGATTTACCAAAACTCCGCTTCTTTTCAGAGTGAGTGGCTATGACCATAAAAACTTCTTAAAATCCCTTAATAAAAATTTTTCTGAACCCAAATCAATAGTTTTTAAAGATAACAATTATTATTTTTGGGAAAAAGACAATTCTATAATGATAGGCGAAATAAAACAGGACAGGCTTACCAATCCTTACCTTTCATTAGTTATTTATTATACTGAAAACATTAAAGATTTTTTTAATTCCGTTGAAGTTTCCAGCTCAAAAGGCATTGAGGATTTTTTTTAGATCTAATTTTTTCTTCCATTAATATCTTCTTGGAGTTTCGTGGCTGAAGCTTAGATTAGTCTAAGTTAGCTCTTGCGAAAGTTTTTTTGATTTCCTAAAATTTAAAATAGTTAAATAACTCTCAAATTTATAACGGAGGAATAAATGTCTGATCATAAAGTTGTTGTCATAGGCGGAGTTGCCTGCGGACCAAAAGCCGCTGCCAGGGTTAAAAGACTCAATCCTGAAGCTGATGTAACCCTTATTGAAAAAGGAGAGCTTTTGTCCTATTCAGGATGCGGAATGCCTTTTTATATTTCAGGCGAAGTTCATGATCATAATGAACTTATGGAAACCCCCGCTGGAGTTGTAAGAGATACCCATTATTTTAAAGCTGTAAAAGATATAAGTATTTTTAATAGAACTCTTGCTCAAAAAATTGACAGAGAAAATAAAGTTGTCCATGCACTTAGAATTGACTCAGGAGAAAAGTTTGAATTTCCATACGATGATCTTGTTATTGCAACAGGGAGTGAAACTGTAAAGCCACCCATCCCAGGAATTGATCTTAAGGGGGTGAATATCTTAAGCACAGTGGAAGATGCAAGGGAAATAAGAGACAGGGTTTCAAGGCTTAAAGGTAAAAATGCAGTTATAATCGGCGGAGGACTAATTGGGATTGAGGTTACAGAAGCATTTGTTATTCAGGGAATGAATGTAACTGTAATAGAAAAAGAGGATCAGCTTTTAAAGTATTTAGTAGATCCTGAAATTTCAATTCATGTAAAACGGGAACTTCAAAGAAACGGGGTTAACCTTGCAATCGGTCAGACAGTCACAGAGATCAAAGGCGATGACTTAGGTGAGGTTTCAGCTGTTGTAACTGAAGAGGGAACTTTTCCTGCCGACATTGTTTTGGTTTCTGTGGGAGTAAGGCCTAATGTCAAGCTTGCAAAAGATTGTGGGCTTGAAATTGGAGCTACTGGTGCCATTGTTACAGACGAATATTTACGAACAACTGATAAAAGTGTTTATGCAGGCGGAGACTGTGCTGAAAATAAAAACAGGCTGACAAACGAAGCTATTTATACTCCCATGGGTTCTACTGCAAACAAGCAAGGAAGAGTAATTGGAGATAATATCTGCGGAAGGAATACAAAGTTTCCTGGAGTTCTTGGAACTGCAATCTGCAAGGTTTTTGATCTTACAATTGCAAGAACAGGGCTTACAGAAAAAGAATCTAAGGAAAAAAACTTCAATTATGTAACAGTGCTTACCCCTGCTCCTGATAAACCCCATTTTCTTGATGATGCAAAACTCATAATAATTAAACTTATTGCAGAAAAGCCCTCTGGTAAAATTCTTGGATGTCAGGTCACAGGCTTTGGTGAGGCTGCAAAAAGGCTTGATATAGTAGTGGCTGCAATGTGTCATAATGCCACGGTTTATGATCTTGAATATTATGATCTTGCCTATGCCCCTCCTTATTCGCCGGCTATGGATAATATTATTGTGGCTGCAAATATAGCGGAAAATAAAATTACCAACACAGGAATGTCATCCACGCCCGCAGAAGTAAAAGAAAAAATTGACAATGAAAATGATTTTGTATTTCTTGATGTAAGATCTCCCCAGGAATATGAAATGTCAAGAATTGAAGATAAAAGAGTTAAGCTTCTTCCCCTTGGAGTTTTAAGGGAAAAATTATCTGAATTGCCAAAGGATAAGGAAATTATTGCTTTTTGTAAAATTTCTTTAAGAGGATACGAAGCCCAGAGAATTCTTGAAGGAGAAGGCTTTACAAACGCAAAATATATGGACGGCGGTGTTTTGTGCTGGCCCTATGAAAAATATCTAAAATCTTGATTAGCAACAGCCTGGTTTTCAGGCTTTTTTATAAATATAAAAATTGGGAGGTTTCATGAAAATTTTAATTGTTGGAGGAGATGCAGCAGGAATGAGTGCTGCAAGCCAAATCAAGAGAAAATATCCTGAAAATCATGTAGTAGTTCTTGAAGCCACTCAGGATGTTTCGTATTCGGCATGTACAATGCCATACAGTATTGCAGACCCTGACGATGATATAGAAAGACTTATTGTCAGGGCTCCTAAAGAGTTTAGAAAAATAGGAATAGAACTTCACCTGGGTCATTTTGTTGATAAAATTGACAGGGATAAAAAAACAGTTTCAGGGAGAACTACCAAAGGAGAAGAGTTTTTATTTTCCTATGATAAACTTTTTATTGCAACAGGGAATCGGCCCTTTATGCCCCCTATAAAAGGTCTTGATCTTTATGGGGTATTTCCTCTTAAGTCATTGGAGCATGGAAGACAAATAGACAAATACCTTGAAGAAAACACTGTGAAACGTGCTGTAATAATAGGGATGGGGTATATTGGCCTTGAAATGTGCGAAGCTCTTTATTCAAGAAATATTGAAGTCACCATGGTTGAAGCTGCACCTGAAGTTCTTGGCTGGCTTCACAAAGACCTGAGAAATCCTGTGAAAAAAGAGCTTGATGACAAGGGGATTGATTATTTTATAAATACAAAAGTAATTGAAATTCAAAAGTCAGGAAGTTTTTTCACAGTTAAGACAGAAGACAAAAACTTTGAAACAGATTTAGTAATTGCTTCCATGGGAGTTGTTCCAAACAGTGAAATTGCAGAAAAAGCAGGGCTTGAGCTTGGACCTTCAAAAGCCATAAGAGTTAATACTTACATGCAAACAAGCGATCCAGATATTTACACTGCGGGCGATTGTGCCTGTGCAAGACATATAATTACTAAAAAATGTGTTTGGATTCCCCTTGCTCTTACTGCCAACAGAGGAGGAAGGGTTGCTGCAAAAAATATTGTGGGAGAAAAGGCAGAATTTCCCGGTATTCTTGGAACAGCTGTGTTTAAGGTTTTTGATTATGAAGTTGCAAGAACAGGATTTAATTTTGATGAAGCAAAGGAATCAGGGTTTGATCCTGTGGAAGTTCTAATAACAACAATATCAAAGGCCCATACTTGTAAAAATTCACAAAAAATCTATGTAAATATGATTGCAGATAAAAAAACAGGGCAGGTTCTTGGGCTTTTTATGGTGGGTAAAGAGGGAGTGGCCAGAAGGATTAACTCCGGGGCTGTGGCACTTCATGCCGGAATGAAAGCAGACGAGCTTGCTGAGGTTGATATGGCCTATGCACCGCCTTTTAGTCCTGTATGGGATCCTGTTATTCTTGCAGCAGGGGAGCTGGTTAAAAAACTAGAGCCTTAATCAAATGCTGTAAATTCTTTTCACCCTGTCTGCTACATGAGGATGTGAGTAGTTTAAAAACACATTAAGCGGATGGGGTGAAAGATTTGAATAATTATCTGCTGAAAGTTTTTTTAAGGTGTTTGCCAAAACATCTTTATTCCCAGTGGATTCAACTGCAAATCTATCTGCTTCATATTCGTTTTTTCTTGAGAATCTAAGCATTATAACTCCAAGGAAAAGATCAACAGGAGAGTAAAGAAAGCCAAAAAACACAAGGCCGGCATAAACAGAAACCTGTTCAACATAAAAAGCATTAAAAAGATCTTCAAAGCTTATAAAAAAAGACAAAAGATAAAACATAACCCCTGTCTGGATAATTCCAAGAAATGTTGCAGTAAGAATATGCTTTTTTTTGTAATGCCCTGTTTCATGGGCAACAATTGAAACTATTTCCTGGGGAGAATGTTTTTTTATTATTGTATCAAAAAGAACAAGTCTTTTGGATTTTCCAAAACCTGAAAAAAAGGCATTTGACTTTTTGCTTCTTTTTGAGCTGTCCATTATAAAAATGTTTTCAATGGGGAAATTGTTTTTTCTTGAATAATCCATTACTTTTTGTTTTAGTTCTCCATCTTCAAGGGGAGTGAATTTATTGAAAAGTGGCATTATCCACAAAGGTACAATTATTTGCATTGAAAGAATTAAAACAGTTACTCCGGCCCAACATAAAATCCAGGCAAAATTTCCAGTGTATTGAAAAAAACCAAGGATAATTCCAATAATAGGAAGCCCTATTACCAATGTAATTATAATCATCTTGATTTTATCAAAGGCATAAAGTTTTGGGCTGGTTTGATTGAATCCGAATTTTTCTTCAATCACAAAGGTTGAATAAAGTGAAAACGGAAGATTTATAATGAATTTAGCTAAAAGGAGAAGAGCTATATAAATTACCCCTCTTAAAATTTCCCATGAAAAAATGGAAGTAAGTAAATTATCCAGGTAGCCAAATCCCCCTGAAAACCAAAAGACAATAAAAACTACAAGATTTAAAAAGCTGTGGATTATTTCAAGTTTTGAATTTTTTAAAATATAGTTTTGAGAATTTTTATATTTTTCTTTATCAAAATAATCTTCAAAACCTTCTGGGATTTCAGCGTTTAAATTTTTAAGGTTAAGAAAAAAAGATAAAAGGTTCAGTGAAAAATAAATAAGAACAGCTGAGAGAATAATAATCTGAATATATGTCATTTATAAAGTATCCAAAAGTTAAGTGTTTTAGTTCTTAAGATATATTAGTTTTTCTCTGATTTTAAGAATATAAAAATATTTCGCAGTTTTTACAATCAAATTTAAATTCTATTTTTTTCTTTTTAAAATTTTTATAAAAAATTAATATACGAATTTAAATAAACTAGCTTAGAACTTTTTGAAATAAATAAATGGTGCACTGCAAAAAGAGCTGTTTGACAATTTGTTTTTACGCCTTATGTTATATGTGTAGTAAGTTCAGGTTGATGTCTAAATCTGACTTAACAAAATGATGCATTGCAAAATAAGGAGGTTTAAATGAACCAAAAAGAAATGTTTAAAAATATTTTAAGTTTTAATGAAGAAGTTTTAGGTAATATTTACAATTCAATGGTCATAATTCAGGATAAAACCCAGAAGGCTGTTGAAGAGGCAATGGAAAAAGCTTCTTTTCTTCCTGAGGAGATGAAAACTTTAAGCAGGCAATATTTTGCTGGTGTTGCACAAACCAGGGAAAGTATTAGAGAAGCTGTATTAAAGGGCCAGGAACAGATGAAAACTTTTGTATAAAAAAATCAACCTCCCTTGATTTTTAGGGAGGTTTTGTTTAATTACTTAAGTATTCTAAATGAAACTCCAGATATGAAGTTTGCCAGATCAATAAATTCTTCCGAGATTTCAAGTGAAAGCATGAGCTCATAAGAATCATTGTCTAAAACTATCTGGTTTTGTTTTTCAGTGTAGCTTCCTTCCCATTCCACGCAGGCATTATGACTTGCCAGCACCATCCAGAGATTAAACATCCTGTCTTGATTGTCATCCCATAATAAATCTAGTTCAGTTTCAAAATCAAGAACTGTTCCAAGGGGTTGCCAATGGGTTTTTTTGGCAAACTCAAGGGCTTTCAACCATTTTTCTTCTGAAATTATAAATTTTTCTTTTGTAATAAGGCTTTCTAAGTGATAATTCATTTTTAACTCAATTTCGGGGTAAAGATTTGCTTAATGAAAATTATACTAAACTAAATATATCGGCCCAGTATTTTATATATTTTTCAATCTTAGGAGTTTTTCTTCCATATTTCAATCTGTATTGTCACAGAATAGGCTTTTCAAGCTTTGAAGTAGGGGCCATAGCTTCACTTAAAACTTTTTCTATAATAGTTTTTCCTCTTTTCTGGGGTTTTCTTGCCGATAGATTTTCCATAAGAAAACAAATATTTATTATTGTAAATATTTTCTCATCATTAATCTGGGGTTTGTTTTTTTTTACATCTGATTTTTATCCCATGATGATTATAATGTTTTTTTATTCACTTTTTCATTCTCCTATTGTTTCATTCCTTGAAGCTTTTACTGTTGATGTTTTGGGAAAGGACAAAAATAATTATGGTAAAATCAGGCTCTGGGGCTCAATAGGGTTTGTGATTTCTGTTTTTGCCTCAGGCTATCTTTCCGATAAACTGGGAATATTTTCAATTGTTGTTATGATTTTTGCAGGCTCTTTGATTCATTCTTTTCTTTCCCTTAAAATTCCTGAAATTGCAAAGGAAAAAACCAGTCGGAAAAATTTTGATTTGTCTTTTATCTTTAATCCCAGGGCGGCTTTATTTCTTTTTGCTGCTGTTCTTATGCTTGGAAGCCATAGTCCTTATTATACTTTTTTTTCAATTTATCTTTCTGATCTGGGTTATGCCGATATTTTTATCGGTGTATCCTGGTCTATTGCTGTATTTGCAGAAATAACCATGATGCACAGATCTGGATATATTTTCAAAAAGTTAAGTCCTGAAAAAGTTCTTGTTTTTTCAATGTTTGCCGCATCTTTCAGGTGGATTGTCTTGTTTTATTTTAATTCAGGCTTTGTCATTCTTATTTCCCAGGCTCTTCATTGCTTTTCTTATGCAACTTTTCATATGGCTTCAATTCTTTATATTGACAAGCTCACACCAGCAGGAAGAAAAACAACGGGTCAGGCTCTTAACAATGCTCTTACCTACGGGCTAGGGCTGATGGTAGGAAATTTTGCAAGCGGATATTTTTACGATTTTTCAGGAGGGGATCTTCTTTTTCTTGGGGCTGCCCTTACAGCCTTTGCAGGGGCTTTTATAATGCTTTTTTCATTGAAGTTTAAATTTAAATTGGATTAACTGCTAATTGCATCAGGCCTTTTTGTTTGCTCCTGATGCAATATATTTATTTGTTAGAAGGGCTGTGAAAATTCAAAGTTAAGAGGGCTTGATGGCAGTTTTTACACATTATTTTTTAAATGAGATCGGATTTTTTTAAAATCTTTCGTACAATGGGCACATGAATTGAAATATTTTCAATTCCTCCTTCTTCCCTGTCCACAAGAATTACGGCTGCAACAACATTTAGCCCTTCCAATTTTGCTCTTTCTATGGCTTTAATTGTAGATCCTCCTGTGGTGGCAACATCATCTATAATTACAACTCTTTCTCCTTTTTTAACATCCCCTTCTATCCATTTGCTTATCCCATGGTCTTTTTTTTCTTTTCTTATGGAAAAAGCTTTAAAAGGTTTTTTCGATGAATAAGAGGCAAATGATGCTGCTATTGAAACCGGGTCTGCACCAAAGGTAAGTCCTCCAATTGCATCTATTTCCAGGTCAACAACCTCCTGGAAAACAAGGTTGCCTACAAGATAAAGTCCTTCTGATCTTAAAACAGCCGGCTTGCAATTTACGTAGAATCTGCTTTTTGTCCCTGAAGCAAGGGTAAATTCTTCAGTATCTGAATATTTTACCGAATATTTTTTTAAAAGTTCAATAAGCTGGTTTTTCATTGGATTTCCCTGATTTTCTCATCTTGGAATAAATGGTGAATTTTTGAATATTTAACAAATTTTTAAAAGAGATTGCAAACCCCTGCTGATTTTTAGGAAGAAGCGTTTTCGGGTAATCAGCAGAGGTCTGAGCGGAAAAAACCAGGAGCCCTTCCCGCTTTGAAGTGACTATCAGAAAGACAGGACTATGACAACGGGAAAAAAAATGCTAATTATAAATTTATTAAAAACTGGAGTTGTTCGATAGGTAATATTAAGCTGTTTTTTTGAACCTGTTGAATAAGCAAGTTTAATTATCTCAGTTTTTGAGTGGTTTTTGATTAAACTTTTGAATCTTAAGTTAAAATGGAATAAAAAGCGGTTATCATTATTGAAGTTTGTCAGAGATATTTCATCAGCCCGGAGGTAAAATTGACTATTTTAGGCTCTCAGCCAATAATCAGAATGTTCAATGTTTACAAGCGTTATGATAAAATGTCTGCTCTTTCTGACATTTCCATTGATATAAATTCTGGAGAGCTGATTTTTATCACTGGGCCAAGCGGAGCTGGAAAAACCACGCTTTTAAAACTTTTTTATAAGGCTGAAACAGTAACTGCAGGACAATTGCTTATTGGAGGGCTCAATCTTTCAAGGGTAAGGCCTTCAGCTCTTTATAAGCTTAGAAGGAAATTTGGAATAATTTTTCAGGATTTCAAGCTTATTCCTTCAATGACTGTTTTTGAAAATGTGGCCATAGTTCTCGAAGCTTCAGGTGAAAAACAAAGGATAATTGAAAGAAAAGTTTCAAAGGTTTTAAGAACAGTTGGAATAGAAGACAAAAAAAATCTTTATCCCCCCAGCCTTTCAGGAGGGGAACAGCAAAGGGCGGCAGTTGCAAGGGCAGTTATTGGAGAGCCGGAAATTATCATTGCTGATGAACCAACAGGCAGCCTTGATCCTGAATCTGCAAGAATTATTATTGAACTTTTAAGGGAATTCAATGAAAGAGGAACAACTCTTATTATAGCAACCCATAGTCAGGAGCTTATAAAACAGAACAGAGGCAGGGTGATAAGGCTTAAAAAAGGACAAATTGTGGAAGCTTTGACATGATAATAAATTCTTCAAGTTTTAAAAGATGTTCAAATGATATAAAAAACAACAAGTTTTTGCATGCGATTACTTTTATAACAGTGGTTTTGTCAATTCTTATTGTGGGAACTTTTGTTCTTTTTGCTTCAAATGCCCAGGAGCTTCTTGACAGGTGGAAGTCAGGAATAAAAGTTATAGTTTACCTTGAAAACAATATCTCCTCTTCAGAAAAAACCAGGACAAGGCTTGAAATAAGAAATTTTGAGGAAGTTGAAGATGTTTTTTTTGTTTCCGGTGAAAAAGGTCTTGAAGAGCTTAAAAATCAAATGACAAGACAAAAGGCGATTTTTGAAAATCTCAAAACAAATCCCCTTCCTGACTCTTTGGAAGTTTTTCTTAAAAAAGATAGAAAAGACCTTGAATCCCTTGAGTCTCTTGCCTCAAAAATAGAGCAGTTCCAGTCTGTAGGTGAAGTCGAATATGGGAAAGAATGGATAGGAAGATTTGTCAAAATCATTTCCCTTTCAAGACTTGCTGCAATTTCAATGGGTGCTGTGTTTTTTATGGTGACTGTGTTTATTATTGCAAATACAATAAGACTTGCTCTTTATTCTCGAAAAGAAGAAATAGAAATTATGCAACTTGTAGGTGCTGATGACAGGTTTATCAAGTCTCCTTTTTATATTCAGGGTTTTTTGCATGGGTTTCTTGGAGGTATTGGAGGTCTTTTGATCTTGTTTTTGCTTTTCTTTATATTTTCAGTAAATATAAGCCAGGATTTATCTGCTTTTATAATAAAGATTAAGTTTATGTCTTTAAAATCTGTTTTTATAATTTTATTTTGTTCTACACTTGTTGGATGGCTTGGATGCTATATTTCCTTGAAGCAATTTTCAAAAAACTCATAAAATCAGCTTTTACAGGAGTTTTCTTGATTGTTTTAACCTGTGCAGAAGCTTATAGTGCCAAAGCTGTTGTTAAATCTTCAAAGCTTAATATGAGAGAGGGCTCATTGTTTGGAGCTCCTGTTACAGCTGTCCTTTCGAAAGGGGATATTCTTGAAGTTTTGGGGCCAGATGACGGCAAATGGCTGAAAGTAAAGCTGAAAAATAAGATTGGGTACGTAAGAAATAGACCAATTTATGTTGAAATTATTGATGGTAAAGAAAAAATTGATACAACCAGTGTTTTGTATAAAGAAAAAAAAGATGAAATTGAAAAAAGAATTAAAAAAGAAAGAAAATTTTTAAAAGAATACCGGGAAAGAACAAAAACTATTTTAACCGGGCTTGATGAAATTGACAGGGCTGTAAATAATTCTGAAAACAGATTGTCTTCAGTAAAAAAAGACTATAAAGATTTAATTGATAAAATTCGTGAGGAAAAAAGAAAAATTGAAGATACTGAAAAAGAAATTAAAGAGCTTCAGCCTTTTGTAGATAAAAGGATTGTATCTCTTTACAAGCTTTCAAGAGTAGGTCAGATGAACCTTCTTTTTTCAGCAGACTCAGTTGTTGATTTTATAAAAAGGCAAAAAGCTTTAAAAGATATAATAAGTGCTGACTTGTCACTTATCGGCAGATATTCGTTTTATAGAAATGAATATCTTGAATTAAAAAAAAGTCTTGAACTTGAAAAGGAAAAGCTTGGCGAACTTTCAGACCAGATTGCCAAATATTTGAGAATTAAGGAAATAGAAAAGGAAAAGAAAAAAGCTCTTTTAAAAGAAATCAAAGAAAAGGAAGCAATGAAGCTTTCTCTTATTGATTCTTTGAAAGAAGCAAGTTCAAAGCTTGATGAAGAGCTGAAAATTCTTGAGCAGAAGTCAAAAGTTAAAAAGGATAAAGAATTAAAATCCTTTGCTTCATTTAAGGGACTTTTGAATTACCCTGTAAATGGTAAAATTATATCTGGTTTTGGGGGAGGCCGTAGTGAAGATGGAGGAGTTTATGCCCATAAAAGTGGAATCGGGCTGAAAGCCGATTTGGGAGAGCCAGTTCATTCTGTATTTTCCGGGAAAGTAGCTTTTGCGGACTGGTTTAAGGGTTACGGTAATATGATGATCATTGATCATGGGGATAGTTATTTTACTATTTACGCTCATGTTCAGGAATATTTTAAGCAAAAGGGTGACAGTGTCAGAAAGGATGAGGTAATTGCAACAATAGGTGAAACCGGTTCTATGAGTGGACCTTTCCTTCATTTTGAAGTTCGGCACCATGGAACAGCCTTAAATCCCCTGAGCTGGATAAAAAAATAAATTAAGGAGCATAAATGAAAGATATTAAAAAATCCTGGAAGGCTTTTTTTCTTTTTGTATTTATATCAGGGCTGGTGCTGACAGGTTCCGGCGTTTACCAGACTTTGAATGCAAAATCGGGGGACATTCCCTATCGTGAGCTTGAGGTTTTTTCTGATGTATTAAACCTTATCCAAAACAATTATGTTGAAGATGTTGAGGCCAAAGAGCTTATAGAACATGCAATTGAAGGAATGGTAAACGGTCTTGATCCCCACTCTGCATATCTTCCTCCAGAGGCTTTTGAAGAGCTTCAGGCCGATACAAAAGGCGAGTTTGGAGGCATTGGTATTGTTATAACAAAGGAAGATGGTAAAATTACTGTTATTTCTCCTGTTGAAGGGACACCTGCCTATGAGGCGGGAATTGAAACCGGAGATTCAATAATTGGTGTGGATGATAAATCCACAAAAAACATGAGTCTTTGGGAAGCTGTAAAGCTTATGAGAGGTCCTGTCGGAGAACCTGTCAAAATTACTATTTTCAGAGAAGGTGAGAAAGAAGCCCTGGTTTTTGATTTAAAAAGGGACCTTATCCCTGTTAAAAGCGTTAAATACGCAATGCTTTCCAATGATTGTGGATATATAATGATAACAAGCTTTAAGGAAAAAACCATAGAAGAGCTTAAAAATGCCTATAATGAGCTTGTATCAAAAAAAGAGCTTAAAGGTCTTGTTTTAGATCTTCGTTCCAACCCAGGCGGACTTTTGGATCAAGCTGTAAGTGTCAGTGATTTTTTTCTAAAAAAAGGAATCATAGTATCAATTAAGGGAAGAGATTCAAAAGATGTAACTGAATACAATGCCCAAATCAACGGCACTGAGGGTGAATATCCCATGGTTGTCCTTATAAACGGGGGAAGTGCTTCAGCCTCTGAGATTGTTGCAGGAGCTCTCCAGGATCATAAAAGAGCTGTTATTCTTGGAACTTCCTCCTTTGGAAAAGGCTCAGTTCAGACAGTAAGGCCCCTTAAAAACGGTTCTGCATTAAAGTATACAATTGCAAGATATTATACCCCAAGCGGACGTTCAATTCAGGCAGAAGGAATAACTCCTGATATAAAGCTCGAATATATAAGAGCTGAAGAAAAAGAAGAAAAAAATGATTTGAAAATTTTAAAGGAAAGTGATCTTGTAAATCATCTAGAGTCTGAAGATGAAAATAAAGAAAAGGAAAAAGATAAGAAAAAAGACGAAAGTCTTGTCCACAGTGACGATATAAAAATAGAAGTTCTTAAAAAGGACAATCAGGTTCAGCATGCATTGAACATGCTTGTAGGTTTTCATCTTTTCAAGAGGCAGTAAAATTTTAGGTTAGTATCAAATAAAAAAACCGGTTTATAAACTTAAACCGGTTTTTTTATTTATAAGGATATTAACTTTTTAGAAGCTTTTTTTGTAACCTTTTATTTTTGTTGGATCATAAAGAGAATCATCTGTATTTGCATTAAGTTTTACAGATTTTAAAGTGCTTGTTTCTATTGTCTGTCCATCTTCTATTGACTGAGACTTGAAAGGTATTAAAATTCCTGAAACCTCACGAAAATCAGAGTTTATTTCAACTATACTTCCATTTTCCATTGATTCTTTTACAAGGAGAAAGTCATTTACAGAAATCCACATTTCTGATTTTTCCCCGTACTTAAAGTTTGCTTCAATTTTATAGCATTCAAGGCCTGAAACAGTTTCTTTAGAAATAAAGTTGACTGAAAGAGGTTTTGAGTCCTCATCGTCATCCTCATCTTCTTCCCCTCTAGGAAAAGAGTAAAATTCTCCTTCAGAAGAAAAAGTTGAAACATTTTTTCCGTCATCTATCATTATTGTTTTATGCCCTTTTTTTACCATTGCCGACTCTGGGCTTTCCATAATTGTTGATTCAACCCTGGATTTGTTTTCTTTAATATAAATTTTCCCGCTTATGACTATTCCTCCAGTTATTGACTCATGTTCAAGTATTGCATTTCCAAATTTGTTCTTATTTTTTTTCTCGTTTTTCATATATTGATTGTAAATTTCCATTCCGTTCATTGCCGATGAAAAAGATGGAAAAACCAGTAAAAACATGATGATAGCGGGAAAGAGTTTTTTCATGTTATCTCCTTTTGGGATTTGTATTTTAAAATTAAAAGGAGTTTACAATTTTATTTTAATTTTAGAAATATAATTGTTGAAAAAATATAACCACAGTTTCTAAAGACTGAAGTTTTAAGAACAGATCAAGTTTTAAATTTATAAAATATGGGGATAAAAGGAATTGAACTAGTGATTGGCAGGGATATCTTTTTTTGCCAATCACTGGTTTGATTTGATTATTTACTATTCAAAATTGTTTGTGCAAGGTTGATTATATTTACAGTAAAAAAGCCGAATTTTTTAAGTACAGTGCTTCCCGGGGCAGATGCTCCAAAAGAGTTTATTCCAAGTATTTTTCCTTGATCTCCTGAGTACTTTTCCCATCCTGAGGATGAACCTGCTTCAACCACAAGCCGTTTTTTAATTTTTGAAGGGATAATTTTTTCCTTATAGTCTTTATCCTGTTCTTCAAAAATTTCTTTTGACAAAAGGCTGACCACCCTTATTTTGCTGCCTCTTTTTTCAAGCTCTTTTTTTGCTTCAATGCAAAGATGAACCTCAGAACCTGTTGCTATCATTATAAGATCAGGGTCACCTTCACAATTGTCAACAATATATCCTCCAAGATCAGGCTTGCCCTCCTGATTTGAGCTGTCAAGAACTGGAAGTCCTTGTCTTGAAAGAACTAGAGCTGTTGGGCCTGTTGAATTGTTTATTGCTCTTTCCCAGGCTGTTCTTGTTTCGTTGGCATCAGCAGGCCTTAGAACTGTAAGTCCGGGGATAAGTCTTAAAGACTGAATATGTTCAATTGGCTGGTGAGTTGGTCCGTCTTCGCCTACAGCTATTGAATCATGGGTAAAAACATAGATTACAGGAAGTTTCATTATACTTGCCATTCTTATTGCAGGCTTCATATAATCTGAAAACACAAGAAATGTTCCAGCATAAGGCTTAACTCCTGAGTGAAGAAACATTCCATTAATTATTGCTCCCATTGAATGCTCTCTTATTCCAAATCTTATGTTTCTTCCGTTGTAGCTGTTTTTTGAAAAATCTTTTTCATTTTCAATTTCTGTTTTATTTGAGGGGGCAAGGTCTGCCGAACCACCTATAAGTGTTGGAATTAATTTGGCAATTTGATTTAAAATTATTCCAGAAGCTTTTCTTGTTGCAATTTTTCCATCTTCAGGGGTAAATTTTTTCAGGTTTTTATTCCAATCCCTGTCAAGGAAGCCGGTAATTGCATTTATAAGATTATTTGCTTTTTCTTTGTCTGATTTGTTGAATTCTTGAAATTTTAAATTCCATTGATTTTCGTATTCTTCAAATCGTTTGGCAGTTTTTGTAAAGTAAGTTTTAACTTCTTCAGGAATGAAAAATGGTTCTTCAGATTTCCATCCCAGGGCTTTTTTGGTAATCTTTATTTCTTCTTCCCCAAGGGGAGCTCCGTGTGCTTTTTCTGAACCTTCAAGATTGGGGCTTCCATGGGCAATTTTTGTTTTTATTTTTACAAGGCTTGGCTTATTTTGTTCACTTTTAGCTTTATTTACTGATTTTTCAATAAGATCAAGGTCAGTTCCGTCTGCTACTTCAATAACCTGCCATCCTGCTGCCTCAAATCTTTTTACCACATCTTCTGTAAATGAAAGCTTTGTGCTTCCTTCGATTGTGATTTCGTTGTCATCATAAAGGCAGATGAGTTTTCCAAGCTCAAGGTGGCCGGCAAGAGAGGCGGCTTCATAGGAAATTCCTTCCATCAAGTCTCCGTCTCCGCAGAGTATATAAGTAAAATGATCAATAACTTCAGGGTACTTTGAATTAAGATGGGCTTCAGCCATTGCCATTCCCACTCCATTGGCAAAACCCTGGCCAAGGGGACCTGTTGTTGTTTCAACCCCTGGGGTATGGCCAAATTCTGGATGTCCCGGAGTTTTGCTTCCCCATTTTCTGAATTGCTTGAGATCTTCTATTTCAAGGCCGCCTTTGGAAAGGGCAATAAGTGAATAGAGAAGGGCTGAAGCATGTCCTGCTGAAAGAATAAATCTGTCTCTATTGATCCATGCGGGATTTTTTGGGTTGTGCTTCATTATTTTTGTCCATAGAACAAAGGCTGCGGGAGCCATTCCCATTGGAGCCCCGGGATGCCCGGAATTTGCCTTTTGTACAGTGTCCATGGCAAGTGTTCTTAGTGTATTTACTGCTGTTTCTTCAATATTTAAGCTTAGTTCTGACATTCCCTTCTCCTGAAGTTTATCCGGTGACTGCGATTTTTATTTTCGCTTGTCATCATGAATTTTAATTCAAATTACTTTTCATTTTAAAGGTTTGATTACCTCTAAAATTTTAGATATGCAAGGAAATTTCATGGCTTTTATAAAAGCTACGGCCGTCAAGGCCGTAATCAAATCCCGATGACAAGGTTCAAGAACTTACAAGGCTCTCATATGTTCGGGTTTGAGTTTTACTTTGCCTTTTAAAGCCTTTTCAATAAGTTTTAATGTTTTATCTTTGTCTTCAGGAAGCTTTGCCCTTATGGGAAGGTAATTTGAAGCATGGTTTGCATGAAAAAGACCGTCCATATCTGTGTGTGCAATCATTATTCCAATTTCTTCAAGAAGTTCCTGGGGGCTTAAAATTTTAAACTCTCCCCTTGAGTATTCTTCTTTGTACAAAGGTGTCCCAGGGGTGATCATAAAACTTAGAGCTCCAACAAAATCAGGCTTCATTTCACTTAGAACTTCCCCTGTTCTTTTTGCGTGGATATGGGATCTTTCCTTACTTCCAAGCCCGTTTAAAACAGTTACTGAAAGCTTGATTCCCGCTTCTTTAAGTTTTTTTGCCATTTCAATCATGGTTTTAGTGTCTGCACCCTTGTGCATCTGCTCAAGGATAACATCATCCCCAGATTCAAGGCCCATATATGCAATCTCAATTCCAAGTTCTTTAAGTTCTTTAAGATCTTCAACAGACTTCATTTTTATGCTTTTAGTATTTGCATAGGTTCCGACCCTTTCAATCCAGGGCATTTTTTCCTTTATTCTTTTTAAGATTTTCACCAGCCTTTTCTGGGGAACTATAAGGGCATCTCCATCGCATAAAAACAGTCTTTTAATATGTTGATAGTCCCTTGCAGCTTCATCTATATCAGCAAAAATCACTTCATCTGGTTTTATGGTAAACCTGTTGGTTTTATACATTTCGCAAAATCTGCATTTATTATGTGAGCATCCTACTGTGATCTGGAGAAGAACGCTATATGCTTCGCTGGGTGGTCTGAAAATTGGTTCTACATAATCCATTTAAATATTCCTTTTTTTTATTTTAAATCTGAATTACCCTTTTAATACTGATAGTACTATAGTTAATACATAAATTAAAAATTGCAAAAATTAATTTAAAAAGAAGATGGTTTAGTAACTTATGAATTGTTATATTGAAGATTGTTTTGCCTCTCCTTTAAAGGACATTGAAAAGCTTGAACAAAAATTTTCCCTTGATAGTAAATTTTCAATTCTTCTCATGGAACTTTTGGATTCAGGGGTGGATCCAAAACTTGTTGATGAGCTTAAGATCTGCGGGTTTTACTCTTCTTTTTTTCAAAAGACTTTTTTAATTCCCAGGAATTACTTTGATCTGGAAAAAACAGCAAAGGGTCTTTTTTTAAAAACAGATAAAGCTTCTTTTAATTATATAAAAGAATACCAGGTTTCTTCATATGAAGAATTGAAACTTTTTCTTTTTATTTCAGTACGAAAAGAGCTTGGGAAAATTGCCTTCAGGGATATCCTGGGAAAGGCAAGCCTTGATGAAACCCTGAAAAATCTTTCATTTCTTGCAGACTCCATTGTTAAAAAAGCTGTTAGTTTTCTTCATGAGGATTTGAAAAAAACATACGGGACTCCAAGAAATAGAAATGGTGAAGAACAAAAGCTTATTTCTGTTGCCATGGGGAAACTTGGAGCTTTTGAGCTTAATTTTTCATCAGATATAGATCTTGTTTTTGTTTATCCCCAAAACGGGGAAACAGATTTTAAAAACTCTATAAGTTCAGAAGAGTTTTTTACAAAGCTTGCCAGAAAGTTTGCAGCTCTTTTTAAAGGAGAACTCCCAGGAGAAGATATTTATATTGTTGATTTAAGGCTTAGACCTTTTGGAAGTTCTGGGCCCATTGTAATCAGCATAAAAGCTATTGAGCATTATTATCAGACCCAGGGCAGGGAATGGGAAAGATATGCTCTTATAAAATCAAGGTGCATTACTGGAAGAAAATCAGATATAAACAAGTTTTATAAAAGTATAAAACCTTTTGTTTTCAGGCGTTATCTTGATTATGGAGCTTTTGATTCCATGAGGGAGATGAAACATAAAATTATTTATGAAATCAAAAGAAAAGATAATGAAAACAATTTAAAAAACGGTTTTGGTGGGATCAGAGAAATTGAGTTTTTTGGTCAGATTTTTCAGCTGATCAGAGGGGGGATAGATAAAAGATTCAGGGAAAAAGGGATAATAGAAATTTTAAGGCTGATTGGCCGTGAAGAAGTGATTCCTGAAAATACAGCCAAAGGCCTTGAGAATGCTTATGTTTTTTTGAGAATGGTTGAAAATAGAATTCAGCAGCTTGAAGGAAAGCAGACCCACAATCTTCCTGAAAAAAAATCAGAATTAAAAAAAATTGCCTTTAGTCTTGGATTTGGTTCGCTTGAAGAGTTTGTTTTGAAACTTGATGAGTATAGAAAATATGTACATTCACATTTTATGGCTGTTTTAAAGGATGAATCCGATCTTGAAGAAGATGATGAAAGCTTTTTGTTCAAGGCTTTTTGGGACTCCCCGGAAAAAACTTTTAAAAAATCTCCAGAGTTTCTTTCTGAAGCTGAGTTTGGCTCATCTTCTCATCTTTTAAAAATAATATCTGATTTTAAAAAAGAAGTAGAAAATTCAAGAATAACCAGGGAAACTCTTTTTAGAATCAACAAGCTGATGCCGGTTTTAATAAAAGAAATGGTCAAGGCCGACTTAGGTTCAGGAGCTGTGTCAGGAATTATAGGGCTTGTTTCTGTGATAATAAAAAAAAGCTGCTATCTTTCTCTTCTTTTTGAAAATCCTTCAGCTGTTTATCAGCTTGTAAAATTGTTTGGGCAAAGCTCGTGGGTGGGAAATTACCTTAAAAGGTATCCTGTTTTACTAGATGAGCTTCTTGACTCAAGAACACTTTACTACCCTCCTGAAAAAGACGAGATGTCCCTGATTCTTGATTCAAGGATCAGAGGAGTTGATTTTGGAGACACTGAAAGGCTGCTTGAAACAATCTGCATTTTCAGACAAAGCATGATTTTAAGAATTGCTTCAGCAGAGATTTCGGGTGAATATCCTCTTATGAAAATCAGTGACAGGCTTACAGAGCTTGCAGAGGTTATACTTGAAAGAGTGCTTCAAAAGTCCTGGGTAGAGCTTGTTGGGCGATACGGCTATCCTGAAGATGAGTCTGGGAGAAATCTTTTAAGCCCGGGAATTGCGGTAATTGCCTATGGAAAGCTTGGTGGAATTGAACTTGGCTACGGCTCTGATCTGGATCTTGTTTTTGTTCACAATGATTCAAAAGGTTCAACTTCAGGCCAAAGAAGCATTTCTTCTATTCAGTTTTATACAAGACTTGCTCAAAAGGTCTTGTCTTATTTAAGTGTGAGAACATCTGCTGGAAGAATGTATGAAATTGATCTCAGGTTAAGACCGGGGGGAAATTCAGGTGTGATTATTGCTCCTTTCAAGGCTTTTTCAGAATATTTTTATTCAAAAGCGTGGACTTTTGAGCATCAGGCTTTTGTTAAGGCAAGAATGGTTTTTGGATATGAAAAAGCTGAGCAGGAATTTTTTAAACTTCGGGAAAATATTCTTGGTATAAAAAGGGATGAAAGGGAGTTGAAAAATGAAATCAAGGAGATGAGACAAAAAATTTTAAAAACCCATGGGTCAGGTAAAAAAGACGTTTTTAATCTGAAATACGATCAAGGTGCCATGATGGATATTGAGTTTCTTGTCCAGTATCTGGTTTTAAAAAATTCCCATAAAAATAAAAATATTGGTGCTTTTACAGATATTGTAAGAATTCTTTCTTCTCTTGAAAGGGAAAAGATTATATCCCGTAAAGAGGCTTCTTTTTTAAGGCAGGCTTATCTTGTCTACAGGTCTATGGGACATAAGCTTGATTTGATGGAAGCAAAGCCTGAATTGGAAAATGGAAGGTTTGATGAATTAAGAAAAGGTGTAAGGTCTCTCTGGGAAAATCACCTTGAATAATTGGTTTTCACTAAGATATTCTTGTAATTTAAAAATTAATATTTATTCTGTTTGATTCTGGATAAATATATTTAAAAGATTGGAAGTTTGTTGTTTTTGTGATTGAGGTTTGATTTTTCCAGTCTTTATTAAGATACTCTTCTATAAGATAATTTACTAAAATATTTGGAAATATCTAGATGAAAATTAAAACTCTTGCCAGTGAGCTTAGTGAAAAAAAAGAAAAGCTTTCTGAAGTTTTTCTTAATTCAGGAGAAGAAAGTTTTAATAAAAATCTTTCAGAGCTTTATGATGAGTATTTTGTAAAAAGTTTAGAATATATTCTTGAAAATTCAACTCTTTTTACCAACCCCTTTGCCCTTGTTGCTTTAGGCGGCTATGGAAGACAAGAGCAGGCTCCCCATTCGGATATTGATCTTCTTTTTTTGTTTGAAAATTCTCCTCAAGAAGATGAGGCTGAGAAAATAGTAAGACAAATTCTTTATCCCCTCTGGGATTACAAGTTTACCATAGGATATTCCACAAGAACTATTTCAACTTGTATCAAAGAGGCGAAGTCTGATCTTTTCAACTTCACATCAATGCTTGATTCCAGGTTTATTTGTGGGTGTTCTTCTCTTTATTTCAAGTTTGCTGAAAAGTTCAGAGCTTACATTTCCAAATCTCCAAAAAAGTTTATAGAAAAAATAATTCTTCAATCAGAAAAAAGGCATAATGAATATGGAAATTCAGAATATCTTCTTGAGCCGGATATTAAAAACGGAATGGGAGGACTTAGGGATTATCATACCATCAGATGGATAGGTAAAATTAATTTTAATCTTAATGAACTCAAGGATTTTCAGTACCAAGGATATCTTTCAGAATCGGAATATCCCGAATTTATAGAGTCCCTTGAATTTATAACCAGGGTAAGAAATCATCTTCATTTTTTAACAAAAAGAAACTCAGATAAGCTTCATTTTGATCATCAGCTTAAAATTGCTTCAAGGCTTGGGGTTATAGGAAAAGACGGAAAAACCCCAGTGGAAAGTTTTTTAGGGGAGCTTCATTTGAGAATGAATTTTTTAAAAGAAATTGTGCTGATGATTCAAAATGAAATCGGAAGACCAAAAAAACTTGGTATTAAAAGAGTTTATAAAAAACTAACCAAAGTTGAAGGCCTCGAAATAAAAAACAATCTTTTAGGCTTTAAAAATTCAAAAGCAATAATAAAAGATCCTTCTCTTTTAATTGAAATTTTCAAAGTAAGCGGGCTTAAAAAAGTTCCTCTTAATTCAGAATCAAAAAGACTTGTCCATGATTTTGGTTATCTTGTTGATGATCAATTCAGAAAAAATCAAAAAAATATCAGGGCTTTTGAAAAAACACTCACTATTCCTTATACGGAAAATCATCCCCTTGATTCAATGCTTAATACAGGAATGCTTTCTTATATGATTTCTGAATTTAAAGAAATTACAAATAGAATTGAATACAATGATTACCATATTTATTCGGTTGGAAGGCATAGTATAAGGGCAGTCCAGTCTGTTCAAAGGCTTATTTCAGATAAGGAAGGCCTTAAAAACTCAGATCTTTACTCATCAGTTTATTCAGAGATCAGGCCAAAAAGAGTGTTTTTGTGGGCAGTTTTTCTCCATGATATTGGAAAAGGGCAAAAAGGCGAAGATCATAGTATCTCAGGGGCAAGAACAGCAAAAAAAATTCTTAAACGTTTTGGAATAAAAAAAGAATATATAGACACTATTTCTTTTTTAATAGAAAATCATCTTTATCTTGTAAAAACAGCCACAAGAAGAGATATTTTTGATGAAGAAACAATAATAGCCTGTGCAGTAAAAACAAAAACTGCCATCCAACTTAAAATGCTTTATTTGCTCACTCTGGCTGATTCAATGGCAACAGGGCCAAAGGCCTGGACAGAGTGGAATGAAAGCCTTGTAACTTCACTTTTTTTAAAAACACTAAGAGTGTTGGAAAATGGAAGCCTTTCAGCTCCCAATGCAATTTATCATCTTGAAAAAAAAGCAGGAGAAATAACAAGCTCTTTAAAAAAAATCACAGAAAATGCCGAAGATATTGTGGCAGGAATGCCTCCCACATATATATTTGAACTTTCAAATTCAGATATCTTAGTTCACTCACAGCTTTATATAAAACTTTTAAAATCAGATCGTTTATTTGTAATGGAAGTGGAAAAAAATAAAGACTCAGGTTTAAGAAGGGTATTTTTCTGTGCTAAGGACAGGCCGGGTTTTTTTTCAAATGCAGCAGGAGTATTTACAATAAACAATATGGATATCCTTGATTCAAGGGCTTTTGGCTGGAAAAATTCCATTGCCTTAAGTATTTTTACGGTAACAGCCCCACTTGATACTGTTTATGAATCAGAAATCTGGGATAAAACAAGACAAGATCTTGAAAAGGCTCTTGAAAATGAGATTGACTTAAAATCGGCAGTAAAATCCAGAAAACAGGGTTTTTTTAAAAAAAATATTTTTAATTCAAAAGATTATGTAAAAATAGACAATGACTCCTCAAGTTTTTATTCAATAATTGAAGTTCACACCAAAGATTATCCAGGTCTTTTGTTTGAGCTTACAAACCTTTTGTTCAGATTTGGCATTGATATAAAAAATGCAAAAATTGGAACTAAGGTTTTGCAGGTAGTTGATGTGTTTTATGTAAGCTCCATAAAAGAGGGCGGTAAGCTTTCTAAAGAAAAGTGTGAAAAATTAAGGATTGAAATTTTAAAGGAATTATCAAAAATCAGGGAGGAAGATTATGAAGAAAATTGAAGCGATAATCAAACCTTTTAAAGTCGATGATGTAAAAGAAGCTCTTAATGAAATAGGGATTGAGGGGATGACTGTAAGTGAGGTAAAGGGCTATGGAAGACAAAAAGGACACAAGGAAATTTATAGGGGGGCAGAATATGTGGTTGACTTTGTTCCCAAGGTCAAAATTGAAGTTGCTTTAAGGGCGGACAGGGCGGAAGAAGCAGTGAGAATAATAAGGGAGGCTGCAAAAACCGACAATATAGGAGATGGCAAAATTTTTGTTTCTAATCTTGAAAGGGTTGTAAGAATCAGAACAGGTGAAATAGATGAAGACGCTTTGTAGTTGGAATCTTTCAAAGTTTGATCTTTTGCAAATTGTCAATTATTCAGTGATTTGGTAAAAAATAAATTTATCTTTAGTCAGTGTGATAAAAATTAAGCATTTTCATGATAAAGTTTTGACTGCCGGCTTAGAAATAGATAAAAAAGACTTTGGTTCTTCATCTGAAAAAAATAAAGAACCACAAACAAAGACAAGGTTGACCTGATATTTTTGTACGGTGAAAGTAATTATAGAAAACAAGGAGATTTTAAATGACACCAACTCAGGTGTTGGAATTTGCCAGAGAAAAAGGGGTAAGGGTAGTAGATATAAGATTTATGGATTTTCCGGGAATCTGGCAGCATTTCTCGGTGCCTTTAGCTGAGCTTGATGAAGGAAGTTTTGAAGACGGATTTGGATTTGACGGGGCAAGCCTGAGAGGATGGAGGGCAATTCATGAAAGTGATATGATAGTGATTCCTGATCCATCAACAGCAAAAATTGATCCTTTTTTTGAGCATCCCACTCTTGTTCTTATAGGAAATATTGCAGATCCCATAACCCACGAACCCTATGATAAGGATCCAAGATATATTGCCCGGAAAGCAGAAGCTTTTCTCAAAAGTACAGGAATAGGTGATCTTTGTTTTATTGGTCCTGAACCCGAGTTTTTTATTTTTGACGATGTAAGATATTCAAGTGAGGCTCATAATAGTTTTTTTTCAATTGATTCAGTTGAGGCAACTTGGAATACAGGCAGGGAAGAATTTCCCAATCTTGGCTACAAGCCAAGAAATAAAGAAGGTTATATACCTGTTCCTCCATCAGACAAACTTCATGACTTAAGAAGTTCAATGATGCTTGCTTTAGAAGATATTGGAATAGAGATGGAATGCCATCATCATGAAATTGCTACAGCAGGTCAAAGTGAAATAGACATGAGGTTTAAGCCTCTTCTTGAAATGGGTGATCAGCTTGTATGGTTTAAGTATATAATAAAAAATATGGCATACCTGAATGGCCGTTCTGCTACATTTATGCCCAAGCCTATTTTTGATCACAGTGGTTCTGGAATGCATATTCACGCGAGTATATGGAAAGAGGGGAAGCCTTTATTTGCAGGAGATTTATATGCAGGTATATCCCAGGAAGCTCTTTATGCAATCGGTGGTATTTTAAAGCATTGCGGGGCTTTGTGTGCAATAACAAACCCTACAACAAATTCATATAAAAGACTTGTTCCTGGACATTCAGCGCCTGTTAATCTTGCATATTCAAGCAGTAATAGAAGTGCAGCTGTGCGAATTCCAATGTATGCAACTTCACCAAAGTCAAAAAGGCTTGAGTTTAGAACTCCAGACCCTTCTTGCAACGGATATATGGCGTTCTCAGCTATTTTAATGGCGATGATTGACGGAATTGAAAACAGAATAGATCCAGGAGATCCTCTTGATAAAAATATTTATGATCTTCCTTCTGAAGAATTAGCTCAGATTCCTTCTGCCCCTGCTTCTTTGGATGAAGCTCTTGATTGTCTTGAAAAAGACAATGAGTTTCTTTTAAAAGGGGGAGTTTTTACAGAGGATGTGATAAAAACCTGGATAGATTATAAGCGGGAAAAAGAAATAAAAGCTGTTAATTTACGACCTCACCCCCATGAGTACATGCTTTACTACGATGTTTAATAAGGAGTTGGGTGATTTTTAAGTTTTTTCCTGGAAAATTTGATTTATCTCAGCATTGATTTGCGGCCGATGGGATTTAAGATTAGAAAATTAATTTATTTAAAATTATAAAAATCAGGAAAAACTAATGATTACAGCCTTAGCTGCTCTTTTTTTAGGTTTGATTCTACTTTTGTGGGGTGCAGACAAGTTTGTTGAAGGAGCTTCAGGAGTAGCTGAATATTTAGGGGTAAGTCCTTTTCTCATAGGTATTTTAATTGTAGGATTTGGAACATCTGCCCCTGAACTGGTAGTTTCATTTACAGCTGCATTGAATAAAAGCACCTCAATTGCAATCGGCAATGCCTACGGCTCAAACATTGTTAATATTGGGCTTATACTTGGAATTACAGCTTTGATAAAACCTGTGAAGGTTAGAGCAGGTGTACTTAAAAAAGAGATTCCCATTCTTTTTGCAATCACATGTTTTTCATATCTTCTTATTGCAGACAGCAGAATATCAAGGATAGAAGGTTTTATCCTTTTGATTCTTTTTTTTGTTTTGATGGGTTGGAGTGTTTTTCAGGACAGAAAAAAAAGAAGGAATAATTTTGACCTTGAAATAAAAGAGTCTTTGGAACTAGTCAAAGTCAGTTTAAAATCATCTGTATTTTATACAATAATTGGGCTTTTGCTTTTGGTTGTTTCTTCAAAGCTTCTTGTTTTTGGTGCGGTTTTTTTTGCAAAAAAGGCAGGAATAAGCGAGCTTGTAATTGGATTAACAATAATTGCTCTTGGGACATCTCTTCCTGAACTTGCATCGTCTTCAGCAGCGGCTTTCAAGGGAAAAAATGATATTGCCCTTGGAAATATAATAGGTTCAAATCTTTTTAATACCCTTGCAGTCACAGGACTTGCCTTTTCAGTTTATCCTTCTAGTTTCCCGAAAGTCTTGGTGAGCCGTGACTTTATGTTTATGCTTTTTTTGACTGCAATGATTTTTGTTACCGGGTTTGGTTTTAAAAAGCAGGGAGAAATAAACAGGATTAAAGGTTCTTTTTTAATTGGTGTTTATATTTTATATCTTTCTATTCTTGTTTTGAAATGAACAAAAGGCTTACAAAAATTTTAAAGGATTTTTATGAAGAAAACTCTTCTTATTATTTTTATAATTTTATTAAGTGTTAATGTTTTTTCTGAAGACTCACAATTTTCTTATGATGAAAACTATTTTATCGATCATTTTGAACAGGTGCTTGAAGGTGCAAAAAAAACAAAAACAGCTTATTCTGGTGACTTTGAAATTGAGAAAAAAGCCTATGACGAGTTAAAAAAACAAGTTGATGGTTATCTTGAAAAAATAGATATTTATAAAAATCTTTTAATCCTTCCTGATGTGAGCATTTCTGTTCTTGAAAAAAGTTTTAATGAGATAAATGTTCAATTATCAACAATAAATTCAAGAATTTCAGCTCTTAAATCCAGGCTTGACAAAATTGAAGAACAGCTTGTTTCTGTTGAAGATAAAATTAGATTCAGTTCGGAAATTATCAAAAGCAGATCAAAAGATAATAAGGACAACCTCTATATTGAAGAAATAAAAAACTACAACTCAATTTTGCAGGAACAAAAAAAACTTTTACTCTCAGTAAAAAACTTTATTAATTCAAGAGTCAAGCTCCAAGAATCTCTTTATTCTTCTCTTGGGGATTTGCAGCTGATTTTTGAAAAAGATATTAAAGATAAAAAAGATGTAATTTTATTCCAAAAAGAAGAAATTTCACTAAAAATTTTTTCTTTTAAAGTTATTTACAATGATTTTATAAAAATTTTTGAAATTTTTTCATCATATTTTACCCATTCTACTTTATTAAAAAAACAAAATCTTTTGAAAGAGCATCTTAATACTGGTCATTTTGTGGCTGTTTTTGCTTTTTTAATTTTAGCTGTCTTTTTTTTAAGCATAAGAAAATATTTATTAAAAAATGAAAAATACAAAAGTTTAAAGCAGATGCAGTGCGGTTATCCTCTTGATCTTATTGAAAGCTCTATGTTTTTAATTCTTCTTCTTTTTTTGGTTGAGGTTTTCATCAGATCAAAACTCTACATTGTTTTTCCAGATGTTTTAAAGTTTTTAAGGGGTTTTACCCTTGTATTACTTTTTACAAGATTAGGCTCTGTTTCCCTACGGCTCATTTCATTGAAAACTAATGTTTTTTATGTGATGTCTTTATTTGGGTGGAGAAATTTTTTAGTATGGGGAGTAAGGTTTTATGCACTGATTTATCTAGGCTTAAGCAGTTTTGCTTCCTTTGAAAACACAATCCTCCTTGCCTTGAGAGTTGTATTTGAGCTTTTTTTGTGCATAGTTGTATTTTTATTTTGGTTTGTATGTAAAAGGTCTGAAAAATATAAAGAAAATCATCCATCTAAAGTTATTGAATGGTGGTCTAAAGGGATTGTTGTTTCAGGTCTTTTACTTGAAGTTGCGGGATTTAGATATTTGACTTCCTGGTGGTTTATTTCATGGGGGAAAACTATAATACTTATTTGTGTTGTTTTTATTTTTTATCAAGCACTTGAAAGTTTGAGAAAGCAAATCCATGAAAATAAACCCGATGAAGATGTTGAAAAAGAGGGTGATAAAAGTTCCTACTACTGGCTTTTTTCAAAGGGAGCCTATTTTCTTATAGTTTGTTTTTTTATTTCAGGAATTGCATTTGCCTGGGGAAAAGGAGAGTCTTTTCTTGATTGGATTTTTGTTCTTTTCAGTAAAAAATATATAATAGGAAAAATAGAACTTAGTTTTGCAGGTTTTTTTTATTCAGGTGTAGTAGTTTTTTTAACCTATATATTTACCGCTTTCTGGAAAAAAATGATGAAAGAATATTTTTTTAAGGAAAGTGGATTATCTGAAGGGGTAAAAGATTCAATAACAACAATTTCTGTATATCTTGTCTGGACTGCCGGTATCTTAATAAGCTTCAGTGTTCTGGGATTTAATTCAACCTCCATGGTCTTTGGTTTTGGTGCCCTTGGTATTGGTCTTGGTTTTGGGCTCCAAAATATATTTAATAATTTTATAAGCGGGCTCATTCTTTTATTTGAAAGACCTATTCAGGTTGGAGATGTTGTTGAAGTAGGGGGAGTTTGGGGCGAAGTTGTTAAAATAAATGTAAGATCAACTCTTGTGCAAACCTATACCCATTCATCTCTGATTATCCCAAACTCAGAATTTATAAGTGCCCAGGTAATAAACTGGAGTCATAGGGATCCTTTTATCAGAAGGGATCTGAATGCCAGGGTTTCATACTCATCAGATACTGCACTTGTGGAGAAGGTTCTTCTTCAAGCGGCAAATAAGGTGCCGGAAATAAGGCTTTATCCAAAAAAACCAATAGTTCAGTTTATAGCTTTTGGTGAAAGTGGAATGGAGTTCAGGGTAAGATTTTGGTCAACAATTGATGATTTTCTTGTTGCGGAAAGTAAGCTTAGGTTTGCGATTGCAAAAATTTTCAAAGAAAATAACATTGAAATTCCTATTCCTAAAAGAGACATTTACATAAAGTCAGACTCAGTTGGAGATCTGGCTGAAGTTTATGTTGACCAACAGGTCCCATAAATTCAAACTGCTGAATTGATTTAAGAAATGCTGAGCAAGGAACTGATAATTTAATTGAAAAATTTCCAGGTTTGCCTTGTAGATGTGGCAAAATTGGAAATTCAGCAGGGTTTTATAGGTTGATCTAATAGCCTGAAATTCATTGTAATTGCTTAATTTGAAAATATGAAACCCTTAATTAATTTAGGTTGTAGTTTCTTCGTTTAAGTTCAAGGCAGGTTTGGTTGAAGACTGCTTTTTTTTAAATATACTTTCTTTTTTATAAGTTTTTATTCTTGAGGCTGCTTCAGCCAATGCAGGCTCAATAGATTCAAAAACATTGTTTACTCCTATTTTGTCAATTATTTTACTGGCCTTTAAGATTCTTTCAACCTGAGGCTGCATCCCTGTAATAAAAATTGATGTTTTATCTTTTTGAGTTTTTTCGATCATTTCTTCAAATGCCCTAATTCCGGTAGCATCTATTGCAGGTACATGACCCATTCTTATCAAAAGAACTTTTGGTTTTTCTGTTACTATTTTTAAAGTATCTTTGAATTTGTTGGCAGCTCCAAAGAAAAAAGGTCCGTGTATTTCAAAAACAAAAACTCCTTTTGGTATGTTTTTCTTATTAATTTGCTGAAAGTCAGGTCTTTTTAATGTGCGCATATCCTTTTCAGAAGAAATGGATTTAAAGTGAGTAACCTCTGTCATTCTTTTCATAAAAAGAAAAGTAGATAAAATAAGTCCTACTAATATTGCAGTGGTAAGATCAAAAAAGATTGTTGTAAAAAATGTTGAAAGCAAAACAGCAACATCTGATTTTGGTGAACGAAAGAGCCTTATAAAATATGAGATATTACTCATATGATAAGCTACAATGATAAGAATTGCAGAAAGAGCTGCAAGGGGTATAAAAGCTACTAGCTTTCCTAGAAAAAGTAGGGTGCATAAAAGTACAAAGGAATGAAAAATTCCTGAAAGAGGAGTTCTTCCTCCATTTTTTATATTTGTGGCTGTCCTTGCAATAGCACCTGTAGCAGGAATCCCCCCGAAAATTGGAGACGCAATATTGGCAATTCCCTGGGCAATAAGTTCTTTGTTTGAATTATGTCTTTCTCCTGTCATTCCGTCTGCAACAACGGCTGAGAGGAGGGATTCTATTGCTCCAAGCATTGCAATTGTAAATGCTGGCATAATGAGTTCTGTTATTGGTATCTTTGTGAAATCAAAAACAGGAATTGCCGGCATGGGAAACCCCGAGGCTAGTTCACCAAACCTACTGCCAATTGTTGGGGTATTGATATTGAAAATTGCTACAATTAAAGAGGTTGCAATAATTGCAATCACTGAACCAGGGATGATTTTGTTGTAATTTTGCCAGACAATGATGAGAATTATGGAAAATATCCCTATAAAAGCAGTTGCTGGATTAATATAAGATGAAAAATTTAAGACATTATTTAAATTGAATCCTGAGTCTGGGATGGTTATTCCAAAAAAATCATTAAGCTGGCTAAAGGCTATTATCACAGCTATTCCTGAAGTAAACCCTATTGTTAAAGGGTATGGAATATATTTTATTACAGAACCTAATTTGAAAACTCCAAAAGCAATGAGCATTATTCCTGCCATTAAGGTTGAAATGGCCAGGCCTGAGTAGCCATATTTCTGGACAATTCCTAAAATGATTATAATAAAAGCACCTGTGGGCCCTCCTATTTGAACTTTGGAGCCTCCAAATGCTGAAATTATAAAACCTGCGACAATCGCAGTATAAATTCCTTGTTCAGGCTTTAGACCTGATGCTATGGCAAATGCAATTGCCAGTGGAAGTGCAACAATTCCTACGATAAAGCCTGATGTGAGCTCATTTGAAATTTCTTTGAAGCTCAGGCTTCCTTTTATGTTGATAGATTTAAAAAAATTGAAAATAGCAAGCATGCAATATCCTCCGCCATTAAAAAGTTAGTTGTTAATGGAATTAGATATCAAGTGGTCATTCGTCTTTCTTTCTGAGGGATAAGTCGAGCCAGATGATAGTATCTTAAAACGATAAGTATAGAGCTGAAAGCTTTAATTGTCAAGGGTACTATCTTTTTCAGGTGAGCTTGGTGCTTTTTTCAATCGTACTTTTTTTATTTTATAAGATTATTTTTCGGCATTCCATGTAAAATCTTTTATCATCAGCTTCTCCCATGGAAAAAGTTTTTCTGGGGAAAGTTCCATCCATGATAATTGTTTTAAAAAAGTTATTTTTTTCAACAGATGGTAGAAGAAAGCCAAGGTTCTTTTTTTTGGTTGAAAGTTCTTCCAAGTGCTTTTTGCCGTGAATATAGTCTATTTTTAAAGGTAAAATTTTTTCTGAGATCTGTTTAAGTCCGTCATCTAACTCACCTGCTGCCAGATTTCTTTGGGGAGATTTGATTTTTAAAACCCCTTTTCCATTGCTGTGGCAAAAAGGAATTTCAAAGGTATTTTCCAAATTTTTTTCAGGGTTTTCAAAGTTGCTGAATTTGATAATGGAAACTTTGGATCCTCTTTGTTCATAAAAAAGCTTGAGCTCGTCTAGAATCTTTTGGGGATCAATATCGAACAAAACTCTGTGAATAGGTTCAAATTCAAGACTTTTGTCATGGATATTGACTATTTCAACTAAAGCCCACCTGGCAGGGTGGTTCATTATGTTTTCATTGTTTTTGTTTTCATTTTTTATTTGTTCCCAGAAAGTTCTTGCTGTTGCAAAGGAGTGGTTTCCGTCGCCCATTGCATAAAGAAGAGGATCTTTAGCAGAATTAAGTCCGTATTTTGAGCAATATGAGGTTTCTTCTATAAGCAGAAAAAGTTTTTCCATCATTTTATCAATAACTTCTTCATTGTCATTGATAAAACCGGTGAGCTTTCCTGAGTTATTCATAAGTTCAAAGTCATAGAGCTTTTTATTGTCTTTAAGCTCAAATAAAGGCTCAATAATTTTTTTTTCCGGGTCATCAATTAAAACCATTATGTGAGGTGTTTCAAGGGAAGCTTTTTGTCTTACTTTGATCCTTGGCGGTATTCTTTCAAGTATTGTGCTTTCTGTGGGTCTGATAAGTGATTTTGAGTCTTTTGAATAGTCATAATGTTCAAGATCAAGGCAGCAGATAATTCCTTTTCTTTTATTGCCTGTGGTCAAAGTTCTTTCACAGATGAAAATTCCTGGGCCGTGCTTTTCAAGAACATTGTTTTCCAGGTAGATATCCATTGATGAATGGATGTTTTCAATAAGAATTTCCTCTTTTTCAGAATCAAGAAAAACTTCAGGAAAAATTATATTAAGAGTTGAAGGTAAATCTCCAACATATTTTGCTATTTTTTCCCAGTATTCGGGATGGGAAGTATATTGATCGCAGGCTATTACCGACCATTTTTCAGGGTCAGTATTTTTTGAGGGTAGATATACCTCGGGCAATTTAAGGGCAACTTTATTAAAAACTGTTTTCATTTGTCCACCAAAATTAAATTTAAATAAGAAAATTTTATAAAGGAACTCTGGAAGAGAACTTAAAGACCGGTAATACCGGTCTTTAGGTTGTTTAAATATCCTGATAAATAAGGTGTTGGAAAAGATCTGGAGAATTCAGTCTCTTTTCAATATCAACATCAAAAAAATCTGAAATGGGGTTGAAAATATGAGGTGATTTTTTGAATGTTCCTTTTGCAATTTCAAGAACTTTTTCAGCCCCTTTGGGAGACATTTTGCCAAGAGGCCTTCTGCATTGACCACCGGGCATACCTAAAATTCCCATAAGTGTTTTAATTGGAAGAGGGTTTTTTTGCTTAAATTCAACTTCACCATAGGGGGTATTTTCATAAGTTATTACAGCAACCAGCTGAAAAAGAGGTTCAATCTCTTTTAGAATTTTTAATGCATTATTATTGTTTCCCTTAGATAATTCCATTGTTAACTCTGTTAGAAAATAAGGGATTATATTTGATGCCACAGAAATGATTCCTGAACCTTTAATCTGTGGGTTTGACATGAGCTCAAATCCAAGGGAGTCATCTCCTGAATAAATTTTGAATTCATCTCCACAGACTTTTCTTGTTCTTTTCATATTTTCAATGTCGCCGGTAGCTTCTTTGACACATGAAATGTTTGGGCAGTTTTTATTTGCAATGGCAATATCTTCGGGGAGGAGCTTGCTGCCAGTTCTTCCTGGAATAACATATGGAATTATTGTTGTATCCGGACATTGTTTTGCAATAGGTTCTAGATATTCTTTTCTTATACTCATTGAGCCTGGGTTGTTGTAGTAAGGATCTACAAGGAGAAGAGCCTGAGCCCCGGATTTAACAGCACGTTGGGATGCGTTTAGAGCTTCGTCAGTGTTGTTACTCCCTGTTCCTGCTATGCATATACATTTTCCTTTTGTTTTCTGTGCTGTAATTTCAATTACCTTGTTGTGTTCTTCCCATTTAAGAGTCGGGCTTTCGCCTGTTGTTCCAACAGCAAGAATTCCAGTTATATTGTTTTTAAGCTGAAAGTCTATAAGTTTGTCTAAACCTTTTAAATCAAGGGATCCGTCTTGTGCAAAAGGAGTTGCTAATGCCGTATAGCAGCCTGGTATCATAATATCTCCATATAATAATTTGATATAGTTACAATTTTTATTGGCTTTAACATAAGTTTTCCAGATTTACAACTCTAACCAAATAAAAAAAATATAATAAAGATTTATACTTGAAATTATCTGAATAATTGCAATATTTAAAATCCGTATTTGAATAAAACACTTTAATTCAAGTTGAATCAAAAAACAAGAAAAGGACAGTGAAGATAAATTTGTCCTAAAACAAATAATTTTTATGACGGAGGAAAGATGGCACCAATCGCAAGAGATGTTGATGAATATATAGCAATTCAAAGGGGAGCGATTGCTCAAAATCCCGACTGCGGAAACTCTCATTATAATCTTGCTGTAGCTTTGATGGGACTTAAAAAATTGGATGAAGCTGAGGCTGAACTTCATACCGCACTAGATTGTTCTCCTTCACTGGCTGAAGCTTATGTTCAGCTTGGTGCTATATGTATGCAAAGAGGGGATCTTGAAGGAGCGATTTATTACAATAAATCCTCGATAAAGGTAAGGGCTGGGTTTGCTCCTGGATATGCTAATCTAGGTTTTTTTCATCTTCAGCAGGGGGAGGTTGAAGAGGCAATAAAAAACCTTCAAAAAGCAATTGTATATAACTCCAAGTTTGTGCAGGCATATACAACTCTTGGAAACGCCTATCTCATGAAAGGCCTTGTTGATGAGAGTATAGAGGCAAATAAGAAAGCCATAGAAATTCAGCCTGAATTTCCGGTTTCTTATTATAATTTAGGATTAGGTTACCTTGAAAAGGGTGAAGTCGGTCTTGCCTCTGAAAATATCGAAAAGGCAGCTTCAATGGGATATGAGGTTCCTGAAAAAATTTTAGAGGAACTAAAAGAACTGAAATCTAAATAAAGATTTGGTCACTTAATTAGGCACTGAACAAAATTTAATTTTTTGTTCAGTACCTTAAAACGAACTTAATATCGTCTGTAGCATAGTTTTTTTAAGGTTGCTTTTTTTAAATTAAGAATCTCATCGTGAACTAGTAAATAAAATTTAAGCTTAAAAATATTTTAGTTTTTTGAAGATTAATATTTAATCAGGATAATAGACTTTTTGCTTTTGTATTGACAAGAAAACTCATTCGTCCTATATCTTTAAACTGACAGTATTTAATTGACGCTCTTTAAGGTCTGATGTTTAAGTTAAGCTTTTAGTCCAGGCTCTGTGGTTTAGTTTTGTTTTAACCATAATTTCAGGGGTTTAAGTTTGAGAACGCAAGTTCAGGTTTTTTTAGTAATAGAAAAACTTCTTATTTGTTTATTTTAGAAGCATGTACTTTATATTTAAGTACTTGAAAAGTGAATTAAGTATATAATTAATCAATCTTTATCTTTATGGAGGTAAGGCGATGGCAAAACACGAAACTCCCATGCTGGATCAACTAGAATCCGGTCCATGGCCAAGTTTTGTTTCTGACATGAAGCAAGAAGCGGAAGCAAGAGCTAAAAATGTGAATAATGTTGAATATCAGGTTCCCGTAGATGTTGTGGATGATTTACTTGGTGTTCTTGAGCTTTCCTACAAGCATGGAAGAACTCATTGGAAGCACGGCGGTATTGTTGGTGTTTTTGGTTATGGCGGCGGGGTTATAGGCCGTTATTGCGACCAGCCAGAAGTGTTTCCTGGTGTAGCACACTTTCATACAGTACGTGTTAATCAGCCTGCAGGCAAGTACTACACAACCGAATATCTTAATCAGCTTATGGGTGTGTGGGAGATGCGTGGTTCAGGACTTACAAACATGCATGGTGCAACAGGCGATATTGTTTTTCTTGGTACAAGAACTGAGCAGCTCGAAGAAATTTTCTTTGAACTTACTCATAAATATGACACAGACCTTGGCGGTTCAGGCTCAAACCTTAGAACACCAGCGGATTGTATAGGTTCTTCAAGATGTGAATATTCATGTTATGACACAAACTCACTATGTCATTTCTTGACAATGGAATTCCAGGATGAGCTTCATCGTCCTGCTTTCCCTTATAAGTTTAAATTTAAGTTTGACGGATGCCCAAATGGTTGTGTTGCTGCAATGGCACGCTCTGACATGGCTTTTGTTGGAACTTGGAAAGACGATATAAGAATTGATCAGGAAGCAGTGCAGGCTTATATCGGTGGCGAACTCGTTGCTGATGGTGGTGCACATTCAGGCCGTGATTGGGGTAAGTTTGATATCGAGAAAGATGTTATTGGTCTTTGTCCTACCGAGTGTATGTGGATGGACGGGAAAGAGCTTAAAATCAATAATAAAGAATGTAATCGTTGTATGCATTGTATCAACGTAATGCCTCGTGCCTTGAGAATCGGCGAAGATACAGGAGCCTCAGTTCTTGTTGGTGCAAAAGCTCCTATTCTTGATGGTCAGCAGATGGGTTCACTTCTTGTTCCTTTTATTGAGGTCAATCCTGACAATGATTATGAAGCAATCATTGACCTAATTGATAAGATTTGGGACTGGTGGATGGTAGAAGGTAGAAACCGTGAGCGTCTTGGTGAAACTATCCGTCGCTTAAGCTTCCAGGGACTTCTTGAAGCTTGTGATATGGAAGCTGATTCACGTCATGTGTTACATCCCCGTGAAAACCCATACATCTTTTGGAAAGAAGAAGAAGTACCTGGCGGATGGGAAAGAGATATCAACGAATTTAGAAAATATCATCAGAGATAAGATAGGGAGGAAATATAAATGGCATTTGTATCTTCAGGTTACAATCCCGATAAGCCAATGGAAAACCGTATCACAGATATCGGTCCAAGGCATTTTGAAGAGTTTTATCCTCCGGTCATTAAAGCCAACAAAGGTAAGTGGCTATACCATGAAATACTTGAGCCGGGTGTACTGGTTCATGTTTCAGAAACCGGAGACGAAGTTTATACAGTACGTGTAGGTGGTGCTCGTCTTATGAGTGTTACCCATATTCGTGAAATATGTGAAATTGCTGACAAGCATTGTGATGGACATCTTCGTTTCACCACACGTAACAACATCGAATTTATGGTTGATTCAAAGGATAAAGTTGAAGGGTTAAAAAAGGATCTTGCTTCAAGAAAATTTCCTGGTGGCTCCTTCAAGTTTCCAATCGGCGGTACTGGTGCAGGTGTAACCAACATCGTTCATACACAGGGATGGATTCATTGTCATACCCCTGCTACTGATGCATCTGGCCCTGTTAAAGCTACTATGGATGCACTGTTTAAAGATTTTCAGGACCACAGACTTCCTGCACAGCTTAGAGTTTCCCTTGCTTGCTGTCTTAATATGTGTGGTGCAGTTCATTGTTCAGACATAGCTATTCTTGGATATCACAGAAAACCTCCAATGATTGACCACGAATACGTAAGCAAAAACTGTGAAATTCCCCTTGCTGTTGCATCATGTCCTACTAATGCTATCAGACCTGCAAAGCATGTTGCTGGGGATGGAACAGAATACAAATCACTTGCAGTTAACAACGATCGTTGTATGTATTGTGGTAACTGCTATACAATGTGTCCTTCAATGCCTCTTGCTGATACAGAAGGTGACGGTATTGTTCTAATGGTAGGCGGTAAGGTTTCAAACCGTATTAGTAGACCAAAATTTTCTAAAGTTGTTGTTAGTTTTCTTCCAAACGAAGCTCCAAGATGGAAAAGCACAACTGATACAATTAGTAGAATTGTAGAAGCTTATGCTAACGACGCAAGAAAATACGAAAGAGTTGGCGACTGGGCAGAAAGAATTGGCTGGGAGCGTTTCTTTGATAAGTGTGAAATTGATTTTACCCATCACCTTATCGACGATTTCCGTGACCATGCTTACTATACATGGCGTCAGACTACTCAGTTCAAGTTCTAATCAAGTTCTGAGTTAAAGATTTTTATATCTAGCCGGAGGTTTTTTAACCTCCGGCTGAATTATTTTTCCTGATTAAGGAGGAAATTATGGCACTTCCAGATAATGCAAAAGATATTATAGTTGAAGAATTGACAAAAAAATCAAAATCCAAATCAAAATTTTACTTTAATGACCTTTCAAAAATGTTTCCTGGTGAAAGCCCGAGAACAGTTAAAAAACTTGTTAATGAAATGGTTAGCGAAGGTGTTCTTGAGTACTGGTCAAGTGGAAGTACAACTATGTACGGCCTAAAAGGAATGGGTGACCTTGGGTAGTATTCTTTCTGGAGCTTTTTAGTAATGCCTAAAAATTCAGAGTGTAGTTCTTTAGTTACAATTGCAGGTTTAAGAGGTGGTTCAGGTAAAACCTTTGTATCTCTTGGACTCGTGTCTTTACTCAGAGGCATTGGTAAAAAAGTATCTCCTTTTAAGAAGGGTCCTGATTATATTGATGCCGGCTGGTTGGCTCTTGCCTCAGGCCGGCATTGCTATAATTTGGACACGTATATGTGTACCAATGAAATTGTTAAACAATCTTTTGGTTATCATTCCCAGGGCTCTGATTTTGCACTTATTGAAGGGAACCGAGGGCTTTTTGATTCAATAGATGTTGATGGACTTACCAGTACTGCAGAAATAGCAAAGCTCCTTAATTCTCCTGTAATCGTCTGTATTGACTGCACAAAATGTACAATGACAATAGCTGCAATTGTTATGGGACTAAGAGCCTTTGATCCTGAACTTGAACTTTCAGGAGTGATTTTCAATAGAGTTGCAGGGCCAAGACATGCAGGCAAGCTTACAAAAGCTGTTGAGCATTATACTGATGTTCAAGTTATTGGTGCTCTTCCTAAAGTAAAGAAATTTGATTTTTCCGAAAGGCATATGGGACTTGTACCAACTTGTGAAAACAAGATGGCTTCTCTTATTATTGAAGATACTGGGAGGATAATCAAAGAAAATCTTGACATTGATAAAATATTATCCATTTCAAAGTCTAAAAATTCTATTTCCTTTGAAAAATCGCCTTACGAGGTCTTAATGTCTGGTAAAAGCTTTGAAGAAGTTAATATCGGCATTATCATCGATAATTCTTTCCAATTTTATTATCCTGAAAATATACTTATTCTTGAAAAGTATGGAGCAAATCTTATCAAAATCAATGCCATGGAAGATAAGTTTCTTCCTGACAACCTCCATGCATTATATATAGGGGGGGGATTTCCAGAATGTTTTGCAAAGGAACTTTCTGAAAATATAACCATGAGAAAGTCTATAAAAGAAAAAGCTGATAATGGTCTTCCTGTATATGCAGAGTGCGGGGGGTTGATGTATCTGGGAAAATCCATAATTCTTGAAGAAAACGAATACGAGATGTGTTCTTTTTTTGATATGAGTTTTACAATTTCGAAAAAACCCCAGGGTCATGGGTATGTTGATGCTGTTGTTAAACAGGAAAATCCCTTTATTGAAAAAGGTACTCATCTTAAAGGCCATGAATTTAGATATTCCAAGATTGTTAAAAATATGGAAAAGGATCCCTGCTTCTCCTATGAATTGGACAGAGGCGTAGGTATAATCGACAATATGGACGGAATAACAAAGAAGAATACTTTGGCTTCATTTATTCACCTTCATGCTTTTGGTTCCCCCTCCTGGGCAGAAGCCATGGTAACTGCTGCAGAAAAATATAAAAAAGCCTAAAACATTTAATTTGTTCCAGAATTTAACCTTTCTTTTTGCCTATTTTTTCACTAATCTAAAAAAAATGATTATCCTAAACAGTTTGATATAATTTCCTTATCTTAAAGGCTTAGTTGTTTTTTTGTTGACCTTCTTCTGGAAAGCCATTGAATCGTTTACTATTAGATCAAAGTGTTTTACTTGGCTTTAATATTCTTTTTCAAAAAACTTATTGATTAATTCAAAAACATTGATAATCTAGGTGCTAAGAAGAATCATTATTGATAACTTGTGTTAAGAAATTAATTAGAAATGACTAAATCATTTTCCAAGGAGGGATAATGGCAGAAGAAAATGTGATTGGTTGTGCAAGGCCTGTAGGAGGGGTTGAACCAGATTCTGAAGTTGAAAAAACTTTGGAAGTAAATCATCAAGAAAAAAACAATTTTAAGGAGAAAAAAATGATACAGGTTGGTAAAAAAGCTCCGGATTTTGTTTCTCCGGCATATCATAAGGGTTAGTTTACAAACGTTAAGTTGTCAGATTATCTTGGTAAATGGGTGATCCTTTGTTTTTATCCAGGTGATTTTACCTTTGTCTGAGCTACAGAAATTTCGGCGGTCGCCGATAAATACAAAGAATTTCAGGAGCTTGGAGTTGAGGTGTTTTCAATGAGCGTTGATAGTATGTTTGTTCATAAAATGTGGAACGACCATGAAATTTCAAAAATGGTTGAAGGTGGAGTTCCTTTTCCTATGCTTTCAGATGGCGGAGGAAGAGTAGGTTCTGTTTATGGTGTATATGATGAAGATGCCGGTGTTGAAAACAGAGGAAGGTTTATAATTGATCCTGATGGAATAGTTCAGGGATACGAGGTTTTAACTCCTCCTGTGGGCAGGAATGTTTCTGAAACAATTCGGCAGATAAAGGCTTTTCAACATATAAGAAAAACAAAAGGCGGCGAAGCTACTCCTTCAGGCTGGGAGCCAGGGAAAATAACTTTAAAGCCCAGCCCTGAATTGGTGGGTAAAGTATGGGAAGTCTGGAAGCCAGGTATGAAATCTGAATAAGTAAAAACTATAGTTTATTTCCTCAGGCGGTTTTATTAACCGCCTGAATTTTTTAGGGGATTTAGTCTTTTTTTTTGGCAAATACAATTGCTCCTAAAATTCCCAGTTCATAAAGTAAAATCATAGGGACTGCCATCATAATCTGGGTGACAACATCCGGGGGAGTTATAATAGCTGCAAAAACAAAAAAAATCAAAATTGCATATTTTCTTTGTTTTTTTAAAAATTTGGGTGAAACAATTCCCATTTTAGAAAGCCCGCTCAAAACAAGAGGAAGTTGAAAAGAAAGACCAAATGCAAACAAAAGTTTTGCTGCAAATGAAAAATATTCTTTCATTGAGGGAAGTGCTTTGATATTTTCATTGGCAAATCCCAAAAGAAAATTAAATCCGTAAGGGAATACAATAAAATAGGCAAATGAAGCACCTGCACTAAAAAAAACAATTGAAAGTATTGTAAGAATAATTACAGCTTTTTTTTCCTTTGAATAAAGACCCGGGGAAACAAAAAGCCAGAATTGATAGAGGACAAAAGGTAAAGAGATTATTATTCCTGAAAAAAGGGCAGTTTTAATATAAGTGAAAAAAGCTTCAGGAAGAGATGTGAATATAAGTTGCCCATTTTCTTCAAGAGCTTGCCTTAAAGGTTTGATTAAGAAAAAGAAGATCTTTTCTTTAAAAAAATATGATCCTACAAAGCCGGCACTGATTGCAAAAAAACATTTAATCAACCTTGATCTTAATTCTGTTAAATGATCTGTTAAGTTTATTTTTTCTTTATTCTGATTCATTTTTTTCTTTTGAATTTTCCTCGGACTTCAGTTTTTTCTCAAGTTCAGGTTCCACTTCAACTGTTTCCTTGATTTCGTTTATTGAACGTTTAAATTCTCCAAAGGCTTTTCCAAGGGTTTTTGCAAGATCAGGAAGTTTTTTGGGTCCGATTACAATAAGAGCCACGGCTAAAATGATTAAAATTTCTGGCATTCCTATTCCAAACATAAATTCACCTAAAAAGTTCTTTAAATTTTTAAAAAAAACTACTACTTCTTAAAACCAAGCTTGTCAATAATCCAAACAGATTAAAGGTATAAATCATAATTATGAAAAAAGATATTATAAAAAAAGTTCAGGTTAACCTTCCTCTTAGAATGATTGATGATTATTTGGAAAAATATCTTGAAATAGGACTTAATCCAGAATTTGGGATAGATTCCTTTGTTTTAGACAAAATGGATATTGAGGAAATTAAGAAAATTTCAGAAAAATTTAGAAAAAAAGGGCTTAAGGTTACAGCCCATGGTCCATTTTTTGATTTGAATCCAGTATCAACAGATGAATTAATAAGGGAAATCAGTATAAAAAGAATCTACAAGTCCCTTGATTACGCACAAATCTTAAATGCATCATCAATTGTAATTCATCCGGGTTATGATTATAAAAGACATGGCTTTTTAAAGGATGAATGGGTTAAAAGAAGTTGCGAGTTTTATTTTGAACTTTCAAAACAAACAACAGAAAAAAATATCAGCCTTTTGCTTGAAAATGTTTATGAAAGAAATCCTCAAGAAATTTTACCTTTACTTGAAGTAGTAAATGAAAATAATGGAGGATTTTGTTTTGATACAGGCCATCATTTTGCCTTTGGAACAGAATCTCTTGAAATCTGGCTTGAAAAAACCGGGGAGTTTATAAAAGAAATTCATTTGCATGATAATGATGGTAAAAATGATTTGCATCTTCCTCCGGGAAAAGGGAAAATAAATTTTGATCCGCTTAAAAAATTTTTAAATCATAATTTAGACAGGTTGAGGATAACCTTGGAACCTCATAGAGAAGAAGATCTTTTCCCATGCTTTGACTGGTTGGAGAAAAACAATGTTTTCTGAGATGTTTTTAATTGCTTTTGGTTTTTTTCTTATTATTTATGCTTTTATTTTTGTGTTTTGCAGAATGAATAAAGCTTCTTTGGATCTAAAGCGTTATAGGGATATCCTTGATGAGGTTGAGGATGGATATTATGAAGTAGATCTGGAAGGTAAAGGAACTTTAATTACCAAACCCATTGAAAAAATCTTTGGATATTCTGCTGATGAGGTGATTGGGACAAATTACAGTTTCACAATGACCCCTGAGGGAGCCAAACATCTTTTTGATAAGTATAATGAAGTGTTTCTTACAGGAGTCCCTCAAAAAGGAGTTTCCTATGAGGCTTTTAATAAAAATGGAGATTTGATTTATCTGGAAACCTCTGTTTCTTTAATAAAAGATAACAAAGGCAAAATCACAGGTTTCAGGGGGATTACCAGAGATATTTCATCAAGAAAAAAAACGGAAAAAGCCCTTAAATACGCCAAAGACCAGGCAGAGGCCGCAAGTGAGTCAAAAAGTAGGTTTTTAGCCAATATGAGTCATGAAATCAGAACTCCTATGGGCGGGATTGTTGGGATGGCAAATCTTTTAAAAGAAACAGAGCTCAATGATGAGCAAAAAAAACAAGTTGAAGTTATATTAAAATCTTCAAATACTTTGGTTGGAATTATAAATGATATTTTGGATTTTTCTAAGATTGAATCAGGGCAGCTTATTTTAAGAACAGAACCAGTTGATTTAAGGAGCCTAATTGAAAATATCAAAGAAACTCTAATGGCTTCTATAAAAGAGAAAAGTCTTTATTTTGAAATAGATATAGACACTGCAATTCCTGAAATAATCATCTCAGATGAACTCAGGCTTCAGCAAATACTTTTTAACATAATCGGCAATGCGGTCAAGTTTACCCAAAAAGGAGGGATAGTTGTTTTGGTAAGGCTTTCTGCCAAGGGGAAAAACAAAAATATCAATTTTAAAATCAGCGATACAGGTATTGGGATTTCAGAAGAAAATATTGAAAAAATATTTGAAAGTTTTTCACAGGCTGATAATTCAATATCAAGAAAATTTGGGGGAACCGGTCTTGGCCTTACTATTACAAGGGAACTGATAAATTTAAGCGGAGGTTTCTTAAAAGTTGAAAGCCTTGAGGGCAAGGGTTCGGAATTTAGTTTTCAACTTCCTTTTATTGAGTTTAACAAAAACTATTCAAGGCAGATGAATACTAAAATAAATACCAAGGTCTTAAAAAAAGACGGCCTTTCTTTTATCAGGCATTGGAAAAAACAAAACAACAATAAAATCAGGGTTTTGATTGCAGAAGATAATGAGGTCAATTTGGAGCTGGCAATAAGGTTTCTTGAAAAAATTGATCCTGAAATTAAGGTTGCTCAAAACGGGGCAGAAGCTTTTGAGCTGGTTCAAAAAAACCAGTTTGATATTATTTTGATGGATGTTCAAATGCCTGTTATCAATGGAGTTGAAGCAACAAGGTTGATCAGGGACTTTGAAAGGGAAAATTCTATAAGGGCTGTTCCTATAATAGCAATTACAGCCCATGGAATGGCAGAAGATAAAAGTAGATGCCTTGAAGCAGGAATGAGTGACTATATCTCAAAGCCTTTTAATGCAAAGGATTTGATAGATTCTATTGCTGGATGCCTTGAACAATCAAATCTAGACTAAGACTTATGTTTTTTATTTTATTTTAAAAATTTTTTTAAATTTATTAAATTGTCTTTTGCTTACCCTGTGATAATTATCAAAGTCTCCATTAAGTTCAAAACCTGGAATAATTGTTTTAAACACAGGGATTTCAAGGGATGCCTGGGTAAGTTCTGAATAAATTATTTTAATTTTGTTCATATAAAAATAATTTTCAAGCATTTCAAGGTCTGTTTTTATTTCACCTGTTGAATAATCTGGAAGATCTTCAAAAAACACTTCTTTTAGAGGATAAGTGATTTTTTTTGAAGGAGGATTGTTTGAAATAGGGTAAGGGACTTCAAACAAGGCATCAAGCAAGGCTTTTTTTGAATTTAGATCTGCACTGCAGCCTTTGTGAATTGCACCGTCATTTCCGTAAACAAAAGCTCTAAAGCAGGGTATTCCGGTTTCACTTTCAATGGATTGAAAAAAGAAGTCAATTCCTCTGGATTTATAAAAGTTCAACAAATTATTTATTTCACTTGTTCTTGATTTAAGTTTAAAGCAAAAATCAGGGTCAAATGGAGAAATAAACTCACTGTCTCTTTCAACTGCTTCAAGTATTCCAGCCAGTTTTGCCCTTTCCTCACTGTCCCCTGAAGCAAGTCCGGTTGAATCCAGGGATGAAAAAAGGTCTGGTTCATCAAGATTTAAAAATAAGAATGAAATTTGGGCCGGGATGTAAATTTCTTCTTCATTGCCAGGACTTGTCAATTCTTTTGCTTTTATCCAATAAAGAGGATCATCCATGTATGGAGCCTCAAGTCTCAAAGAGTTTGGGTCAAGAATATTTAATCCTTTTGAAAGGCCCTGGGATAAGCTCATTTTGACAAGGTCTGAATGATTCTTTTTGTCCTTTATTTTCATGTTTTCAACTGAAACAAAAGATGCCTTTCTTTCACTCATTTCCATCAGGCATGAGATTCTTGCGTTCTCAAGCTCTAAGCCTTTCCCATAGCTGGTTTGAATTCCTTGGAAAGTAAAATCTGCTTTTTTGGTTTTTACCTTAGTTTTCATATACCATTTTCTAAGTATTCCATGGGGAGAAAGGCAATTGAAATGTCGCATTTCATTGCCACTGGAAATTCCAAGAGAATTGAATTTTGAAAGAACATTTTCAAAAAAATCAAAGTTTTTATTTTTTGTTGAGTTTTCTTTTTTGTCAAAGTTGTTTTTTATTTCATCAATTGAAAAATTAAAGAAAATTTTATCTTCATCAGGAATAAAATCAGGGCAAATTTCATTAACAAAAAGATGTTCCTCGGTATTTTTCCTCATCCAAAATGAAAAAAAATTATGTTCTTTTAGATTCTCATTATTAAGAGTTTTAAGGTAAATAAGAGGGGAGTGGGATGAAAACTTGTTTTCTTCCGAAGTTAATTTATTTTGAAGGAACAAAATTTCTGATTCAAAAGATTTTATTTCCGGTTTTGTGGATAGAGAAATTGTTTTAAGGAAGTTTTTTTGACTTTCTTTATCAAGCTTTAAAAAAAGAGAAATAAGGTAGTTTCTCATAAAAGAATCAAATTTGTTTTCAATAATATATGAAAGGCCTTGGTCAAGATTAGTTATCTCATCAGGGATAGGAGCAAAATAACCTATTGATAAAGAAGTGTTTTCTAGTTTTATTTTGTAATTAATCATTTTAAACGATCCATCTTACAATAAGAGAAATAATTGTGAGGGGAATAAATCCCAAGGCCAAAATTACTGTAAGTATGGGCTTACCAGCCAACTCTTTTTTTATCATTGACTTAACCACACTTAGGTTTAAAAAAACATGTAAGCATATTAAAAGTAAAGAAGCTGCACCAAAAAAGGAATGAATATTCTTCCATTCATATCTTGCTAATCCAAGGAAAAAAGTGTGGTAACAGTTTCCTGACGGAATAACGGCATAAAGAAAAAAACCTGTAAAAAAAAGGGTTGAAAAAGTAAGATACAAAGCTGAGCTTGTAAAAAATTTAATTCGGGATAGTTTCATTTAATTCTCCTCATTTTTGATTGCATAAACTATATTTTTCAGGGCTACTTAAAAAGCTAGGAATCTTATTTTCATAAGATTTATGTTGTTTCTTTTTGTTAAATTTTATATGTTTCCTTGACAGAAAATACCATCTTTCCTATAAATCGCAAGTTTAGAGGGTAAATTTAAATAATTATTTGGGGGTAACTGCAAAATAATGACCAATTTAGAAAAACATATGGAATCAATCCATTCAAAAATTGCATTAAAGTGGTTTGATGCAGTGTTAGCTTCATATCCAAACGACAAAAACAAATTTCTTGCTAGGAAGAACGATCTTTTTATGAACCCTGTTGGAGTTAATATAAGGGAGTCAATAAAACTTCTTCTTAAAGAAATTTTAAAAACATCCCCGGATTATGACAAGGTTCAGGAGTTGATCGACCCTATAATGAGAATAGGTGCAGTTCAGGAATTTGGTCCAGGGAAAGCAGTTGCCTTTTTATTTTCCTTAAAAGAGATTTTAAGGCAGGAATTTAAAGATGATTTAAGTAATTTTTATTCTGAACTTGACGAGTTTTCCAAAAAAATAGATATGACTGCCTTAATCGGGTTTCAAGTTTATATGAAATCCAGGGAAAAAATATTTGAGCTGAAAGCAAGGCATGTTAAAGAAAGAACATTAAATATATTAAAAGCAAAAAACATTTTGGCTGAAGTTGAAGAAGTAGGCACAGAAATAATCCCCCATGAGGTGTTTAAAAAAGGTGGTTTTGAACAGCAGTAGAGCTGTTTTTTTATAAATTAGGTTAGGGTTTGGTGTCTGAAAAATTAAAACTTAAAGGGAAAAAAATAATTTTCAGGTACCGAGGAGTTAAGTTTAATTTTGCTGCCAAAAAGAGAGGTGTAAAGGCAATGTGGAAACAACATCTGGGCTTCTCAACGGCGGTGGTGGCTGTTCTTGCGCTACTTGCATATACTGCAGGACCAGGAATGACCTTGTTTTTTGGGGTATTAATACCCTACGCCGCACTATTGGTTTTTTTGATTGGGGTCGCATTCAAGTTATTTGGCTGGGTTAAGTCTCCGGTTCCGTTTCGTATTCCTACAACATGCGGACAGGGAAAGTCTTTACCTTGGATTAAGCATTCAAAAATTGATAACCCTTCAGATACAAAAGGGGTTATCGCAAGAATGATGCTTGAAATCCTGCTTTTCAGATCTTTGTTTAGAAACACAAAGAATGAAGTAAGGGAAGGGAGACTGGTATTTAATCTTGAAATCTGGCTTTGGCTGTTTGCTTTAATTTTTCATTATTCATTTTTAGCTGTGCTTGTAAGACATTTGAGGTTTTTTCTCGAACCTGTACCTGCTGCAATTAAATTCCTTGAAACAATAGACGGGCTCCTTCAAATAGGACTTCCTGTTGTACTGCTTTCAGGTTTTATGCTTTTAGTAGGTGTTTTTTTTCTTTTTATAAGAAGACTGGTAATCCCACAGGTAAGGTATGTGTCTCTAGCAGCTGATTATTTCCCACTTCTTGTGATTGGAGTTATAGCTTTCACAGGAATATGGATGAGATATTTCGGCAAAATGGATATCACTGCAGTAAAAGAATTTACCATGGGACTTGCAACATTTCATCCTGCATCTCTACCAGAGACTGTAGGCGGTGTTTTTTATGTCCATATTTTCTTTGTAAGTGTTCTTTTCATGTATTTTCCGTTTAGTAAGCTTATGCACTCAGGCGGAATATTTTTGAGCCCAACAAGGAATCTTGCTAATAACAACCGTGCAAAAAGACATGTCAACCCGTGGAATCCTGCTTTGGAATTTGTAACTTATGAGGACTACGAAAATGAGTTCCGGGATAAAATGATTGAAGCCGGACTTCCTGTAGAGAAGAAGGAGTAGGAAATGGTAGATATTCCAAAACCTGAAGAGCTAATTCAAATTGACAGGACTATTCCAGAGAAATCATGGATGGATGTACCTGTTGATTTTGAGGACGGCAGTTTTTGCTATCCGGCGAAACCTAGAAATCTTGAATATTTAGGTATTCCCCATGCAAGGGAGTGGTCTCCTGCCGATGATGACTGGACGCTTCCTTCAAATTGGAAAGAGATAATTCATGAAGGATTCAGGGAGAGACTTGATAAGTATCGTACCCTGAAGATTATGATGGATGTTTGTGTTAGATGCGGAGCTTGTGCTGATAAATGTCATTTTTATATAGGTTCCGGCGATCCTAAAAATATGCCTGTTTTAAGGGCAGAACTTTTAAGATCAGTTTATAGAAAAGATTTTACAACAGCCGGTAAAATTCTTGGCAAATTTTCCGGTGCAAGGGAGCTTACTCCAGAAGTGATTAAAGAGTGGTTTTCTTATTTTTATCAGTGCACAGAATGTCGCCGCTGTTCTGTATATTGTCCTTATGGAATTGACACTGCTGAAATAACAATGATGGGAAGGGAGCTTTTAAACCTTCTTGGTCTTAGCATTAACTGGATCAAAGAGCCTGTAGCAAATTGTTCAAAAACTGGGAACCATCTTGGTATTCAGCCCCAGAACTTTAAAGAGATAGTGGAGTTTTTCAGTGATGATATAGAAGAAATCACAGGGAGAGCAATTACACCTAGCTTTAACCGCAAAGGTGCAGAAATTTTGTTTGTAGCTCCTTCAGGAGATGCTTTTGCTGATCCTGGAACATACACATTTATGGGTTACCTCATGCTTTTCGAGGCAATCGGCCTTGATTACACTTTGAGTACCTATGCGTCAGAAGGCGGTAACTTCGGTCTTTTCACATCTTCTGATATGATGAAGAAACTTAATGCAAAAATGTATCATGAAGCTGAAAGACTTGGAGTAAAATATATTTTAGGCGGTGAGTGCGGTCATATGTGGAGGGTTATAAATCAGTATATGGATACAATGAACGGGCCTGCTGATTTTCTGGAAGTCCCAAAAAGTCCAATCACTGGTACTGTGTTTGAAAATGCACGCTCAACTAAAATGGTTCATATTGCTGAGTTTACAGCTGACCTTATTAAGCACAATAAATTAAAGCTTGATCCTTCAAGAAATGATCATTTAAAAGTTACTTACCATGATTCATGTAACCCGGCCAGAGCCATGGGTCTTCTTGATGAGCCAAGATATGTTCTTAAGAATGTATGTAATAACTTTTATGAAATGCCTGAAAAGACAATTCGCGAAGAGACTTTCTGCTGCGGTAGCGGGTCTGGATTAAATACTGAAGAAATTATGGAGCTCCGTATGAGAGGAGGTTTCCCAAGAGCCAATGCTGTTAAATATGTTCATGATAAATACGGGGTGAATATGTTATCATGTGTTTGTGCCATTGACAGAGCAGCTCTTCCTCCACTGATGGATTATTGGGTTCCAGGAGTTGATGTTACAGGTCTTCATGAACTTGTGGGAAATGCTCTCGTTTTTGACGGCGAAATCCCAAGGGAAACCAACCTGCGTTTTGAACCTTTAGGAAATGGAAATGCGGAGGGTGATGATGAGTGATAAAGTCAAAGTCCTAGCGGGATTTATAATATTTGTTGGAATTATAAGCATTCCGTTCTTTATTAATGCCGGTAATATGAAACCTGCTCCTGAGCCTATTCTTTCTGAAAAAGCACTGAAGGCTGGTTATTGTATTGAGGATAATATGGCTGCAAACCATATGCAGATTCTTGATATATTCAGAGATACTGTAGTTAGAGACGGTGAAAGAATTTATATAAACAGCAAAGGTGAAAAGTTTAACATGAGCCTTTCAACAGGAATAGACTCCTGTCTTGGCTGTCATGAATCAAAAGCTGATTTTTGTGATAAATGCCATGATTATGTTGCTATTGATCCTTATTGCTGGGAATGTCATATTGATCCAAAGGAGAATAAGTGATGAAGAAAAGCAGAAGACGCTTTTTGAAAATTGCCGGTGTTTCTGCTCTGGGTCTTGGAGCAGGATCAGCAGTCAATGTTTTTGCTTCGGCAGTTGTTAAAAGCGATAAAAATGTTTCAGGAAATACACAGTTTGAGCATTTGCCCAAAGCTTTGTCAGCTAAAAGATGGGCCATTGTAATAGATACAAGAAAACTTAACGACAAAAGAGTGGAAAAAATTCAGAAGGCATGCCATCTGAACCACAATGTCCCTGAAATTCCTGATAAAAACAAAGAAATAAAATGGATTTGGTCAGAAAAGTTCCACAATGTTTTTCCTGAAAAGGAAAATAAGTATCTGGCCGATAAACTAAGCGATCTCAACATCTTGACTCTTTGCAATCATTGTGAGAATCCTCCTTGTGTACGCGTTTGCCCTACAAAAGCAACATTTAAGCGTGATGATGGGATAGTGATGATGGATTTTCATCGTTGCATAGGTTGCCGCTTTTGTATGGCAGCCTGTCCTTATGGCTCAAGGAGTTTTAACTTTTTTAACCCAAGGCTTCATATAGAAAATATGAATCCTGATTATCCAACAAGACAGGTTGGAGTGGTTGAAAAGTGCAATCTTTGTGATGAAAGGCTTGCAGAAGGAAAGGCACCGTATTGTGTTGAAGCTTCTGATGGTGCAATTGCTTTTGGTGATCTTGAAGACCCGAAATCAGATGTTCGCAGGCTATTGAAATCCAATTTTACAATCAGACGCAGGACAAGTCTTGGTACAGGTCCATGCGTCTACTACATAGTGTGAGGTGGTTAACATGCTGGAAAAAGCACTTAGTGGAAGTAAAAAATACGGAATCTGGATAGGGTTCCTCCTGCTTCTTATAGGAGGGGCGTTCATAGCTTATCTGCAGCAGCTTAATATTGGTCTTGGCGTCACAGGCTTAAGTCGTGACGTATCCTGGGGCTTTTATATTGCCCAGTTTACTTTTCTTGTTGGAGTGGCGGCAGGTGGTGTAATGGTGGTTCTTCCTTTTTATATCCACAATTACAAAGATTTCGGAAGAATTACAGTTCTTGGGGAGTTTTTGGCAATAGGTACTATTGTTATGTGCCTTTTGTTTATTATTGTTGACCTTGGATACCCTTCAAGACTTTTTAATGTTATTATTCATTATAGCCCAAGATCAATGCTGTTTTGGGATATGGTAGTATTAAACGGCTACCTTTTAATTAATATAGTTGTTGGATGGAATGTTCTTCAGGCTGAAAGAAACGGTGTATCCTACAAAAAGTGGGTTAAGTTTTTAGCTTATGTTTCAATTCCAATGGCAGTGGGAATCCATACAGTAACAGCTTATCTTTATTGTGGTCTTCCCGGAAGAGGTTATTGGCTTACAGCAATACTTGCACCTAGATTTCTTGCATCGGCTTTTGCTGCAGGACCAGCTCTTCTTATAATTCTTGCTCTTATAGTACAGAAGACAACAAAGTTTGATCCGGGCGACAAGGCCATAGATACACTTTCTAAAATTGTATGCTATGCGCTTATTGCCAATGTGTTCTTTTTCCTTTGTGAAGTTTTTGTAACATTTTACAGCCAAAACCCTCACCATATGGAAACATTTCAGTTCTTTTTTCAGGGAATTGACGGAAAAAATGCTATAGTTCCATGGATGTGGGCCTCAATGTTTTTAATGGGGTTTGGAATTTTATTTCTTGTTATTCCAAGGCTGAGAACAAACAGATTTCTTCTTCCAATCACATGCTCAATGGTTTTTATCGGTGCATGGATTGACAAGGGAATGGGGCTTATCACAGGTGGTTTTAACCCCACACCTTTAAATCATATTACAGAGTACTCACCAACAGGGCTTGAAATTATGATCTCCATAGGCATATATGCCATTGGTCTTTTAATAATTACAGTCCTTTTCAAAATTGCAACTGCAGTTAAGGAAGAAGTTGGGGCATAGTTAGTTTAGATAATTTAAACGTTTAAAAATCAAGGCGTCTGAGTTTTCGGGCGCCTTTTTTTTTATGATTTTTATGGATGGATGGATGAATTAATAAAATCAGGTTGGTTTTATACAGGTTGTAAACTACACAAATGTTTTTGTTTCCCAGCAGTCTTTTTTTGAGAAAAGAAGATCAAGAAATCTCCTATGAAACTCGTGGCCTGACTTAAATGTTTTAATATGGCCAAGCAAAGGCATCCCTATAAGAGAAAAATCACCTACGCAGTCAAGCATTTTATGTCTTACAAATTCATCTGGATATCTCAGCCCTTCAGGATTTAAAATTTTATTTCCGTCAACAACAACAGCAGTGTCAAGGGAACCGCCCCTTCCCAGTCCAAGCATATTCATGGTCTGAACATCAGACATAAATCCAAAGGTTCTGGCTTTGCTTATTTTTTTAAGAAAATTTTCTGGTGTTATTTCCGCTGTGAATTCCTGAACTCCGACCACAGGGTTTGTAAAATCAATTTTGCAGGTAATTTTGTAAGAATTATCAGGATAGGCTCCAACAAATTTACCTTCTTCTTTAAGTTCAACTGTGTTTTTAATTACAAGATAATGTCTTGGAAAAGGCTGTTGCTCAAGGCCCGAGTTTAAAATTTTATTGGCAAAAACATAGGAGCTTCCGTCCATTATGGGAAGTTCGTAATTATCAATTAAAACCTTGGCGTTATCAACACCAATGGCAGAAAAAGCAGCCATGAGATGTTCTATGGTGGAAATTATAATTTCTCCGTTTCCAATCACAGTGGCAAGACTTGTATCAGTAACATTTTTGAAGATTGCCTTTATTCCGGTGTGACCGGGCAGATCTGTTCTGAAAAACTGGATGCCTGAATTTGGTTCCCCCGGTTGAATAAAAAGGGTTACATCTTTTCCAGAGTGCACTCCTTTACCATAAAATTTGATTTCTTTGTTTACAGTATGCTGGTAAATTTTTATATTTTTATTTTGAGGCATCTTTGCTCCGGACAATTATTTGGTGTAGAATCGGGCTTAATTAAGAATTAAGCTTATTTGTTCATTGAGTAGAAAGATTTATAACTTAATAAATGAGTGTAAGTCAAAAGGATTAATGATAAATATCACAAACTAAAAATAGAATTTTTACATTTACAGGAGTATTTCTTGATTTCAAAAATTAATGCCTGGACTTTATTCGGGGTCAAGGCAATTCATGTAGATACTGAAGTTGATGTTTCAAAAGGACTTTCCAGCTTTCAGATTGTAGGACTTCCTGAAGCTGCAGTAAGGGAAAGTAAGGACAGGGTAAGAGCTGCAATCAAAAACTCTGGATTCAGGTTTCCTCTTGGCAGAATAACAGTTAATCTTTCTCCTGCTGATATAAAAAAAGAAGGTGCTGGATTTGATCTTCCCATAGCATTGGGGATTCTTTGTAGTTCAGGAGTTATTGAAAATCAAAAAATAAATAAGTTTTTGATTCGTGGCGAGCTTTCCCTTGACGGAAGAGTAAAAGCCCAGCCCGGGATACTTGCCGGAGCAGTTTTATCCAGGGAAGAGAAGTTTAAAGGAATTATTGTTCCCAGGGAAAACGGAGCAGAAGCAAAAATAATAGGCAGTGTTGAAGTAATTCCTGTTTCCTCTTTATCTGAAGCTGTTGCCATAATAAGGGGTGAAAAAAAACCGGAAGAAGTAATTTTGGAGGTAGCAAAGGAAACTTTTGAGGAAAAAATTGATTTTAGCGAAGTCAAAGGTCAGGAATATGCAAAAAGGGCTTTTGAAATAGCAGCTGGAGGAGGTCATAATATTCTTTTATCTGGGCCTCCTGGAGCCGGGAAGACAATGCTCTCAAAAAGAGTTCCCACAATAATGCCTGAAATGGAGGAAGATGAAATTTTAGAAGTGAGTCTGGTTTATTCTGCTGCCGGGTTTATGAGTCAAACAAATGAAATTATAACTAAGCGTCCTTTCAGAGCTCCCCACCACACCATTTCATATGCAGGTCTTGTAGGCGGGGGAAGGATTCCCAAGCCGGGTGAAATTTCCCTTTCCCATAAGGGGATTTTATTTTTAGATGAATTTAGTGAGTTCAGGCGAGACAACCTTGAAATGCTTAGACAGCCACTTGAAGGAAAGAAAATTATAATCTCAAGAGCTGAGGGCTCTTTGGAGTTTCCGGCTGACTTCATGCTTATAGCAGCCATGAATCCATGTCCTTGCGGTTATTATACTAGCAGGTTTCATCAGTGCAGGTGTACTGGATCCCAAATAGAAAAATATAGAAATAAACTTTCAGGCCCTGTAATTGACAGAATAGATATTCAAGTGGAAGTAAGCGATATTTCCTATGAAAAATTTTCTGATGATTCCAGGTCAAGAAGCTCAGATGAAATGAAGCAAAATGTTTTAAAGGCAAGGAAGATACAAAGGCAAAGATTTGATTCCAGTTTGAGGTTAAATTCAGGAATGGAAAAAAGAGAGGTAAAAAAGTTTTGTACCCTGGACTCAGAAGGAGATGAAATTTTAAAAAAGGCATTTGAAAAGTTAAGATTTTCTGCCAGGGCAATGGACAGGATTCTTAAAACAGCAAGAACCATAGCTGATATGGAAGAAAGTGAGTTTATAAAAAAGGAGCATCTTGCTGAGTCTCTTCAGTTCAGGGTGAACTTGGCGTCTTGTGCAGTGCGTCAAGGGGATTAAAGGTGCTTATGGGAAAAAATCCCAGATATTTGAACCTCTATCCCTATAGACTATTGCTTTGGAAAGTGGGATAAAGTTTGAAAAAGATTTAAAGTTCTGGATTTAAAAATATCCCCCCGTATTCTTTAAAGTCCAATAAGGATAATTCTTTCGTCTTTCCATCTCTTCCCGCCTGACGAAAGAATTATCCGAAAGTCCCCTCCAATTCCCCAATAATTATCCTGTGCTAGCAAAAAAAGATCTGTATTTTATTTTAAAAGCCTCCTTTACTTATCAATAATTAAATGCTAACAAATTTGAAGATTTCGGGGGATTTCTAAACTTTATCTTTTTCAAGGAGGGGGTATGCTTTTTTCAAGAACCGCAGTTGAGGCTGGTAAAGACGCTCGGAAAAAAAAAAGTGGGAAAAAGGAAGTGTGTTATTTCGAGTGGTATGAAAAAGCAGAGAAAGAAACTTGCACTGCGGCAAAGAAAGCAGCAGGGCTTTGTTAGCTATTTAATTTATTATTTTTTGATTCACGCTTTTTCATATTTGGTTTGGATATTTACAATGCTGTTTTATAATTATTCTACTATCCAGCAAACAGATAATGGTGTTTTTCTTTTTATGGATAATAATACTGAAGTTCCGCTGATGACCAGGTGTTCATGGATGAAGCAGTATGGAATTTATGAAAGAGAAGAGGCCATAAATTTTGCAATCAAATGGACTCTTGTCAAGGTAAGTGAACTTTTTGTATCGAAAAAGACCGGGGAAAAGCGTGTTTCAATAATATTTATAAAAGACCCAAACGATAAGCTCAGACCATATAAGGGTTTTGCCTGATATTTTTTCTAGTCCTTCTTAAATAAAATTAATTTTATTTATTGCTTTGAATTGAGCAAGTTTGAAGCCTGCCTAAACTAACCATAACTTTCCAATTTCTAAATTCAAATACAAAAGTGTTGGATTAAATAAGTTTGTCGTCAATAAGCCCAAAAAAAGATGAACTTGAATTTGAAAACTCCCAGCCAAAATGGGTCATACACCTGATGCAGGCACAAATTCTCCATGAATAATCTTTAAACCAGGAAAATTCCGGGGAATAATCTCCTGTAGAAATTAGTCCGGGTGCAAGTGAAAAACATCGTATGGTGAAAATATATCCATAGGGATTTGCAAAGGAATGTGTGTGGGAATTGTTTTTTTCTATGGCAAAGTTTTCACTTGTAATTTCATTTAAACAATTTTTGCAGAGCAAAGCCCTGGAATAAAAGCTTGATTTTTTTGTTTTGGTCCTGGTTATGGTTTTGTCTTCTGGTTCTTTAAATAATGTTATCATTAAGATCTCTTGCTATTTTGAAAAAATATTTAAGTTGGGTTTTTCACTTATTTCCGGATGCTTTTTAAAAAGCATTGTAATCTCATTTTTCATTTCTTCAATTGTTTTATCTTTTTTTTCAAAGATTCCTGAAAATTCATTGCCGAATTTAAAATTAGCACAAAAATAACTGTAAAACTTAATAAAAAGTTTTTTTCCGTATTTATCTCCAAAATAAAAGCTGTATTCATCTAAAACTTTTCTAAGAGTTTTTTCATAAATATCATAATCAAATTTTTTATTCTGAGTCCATGAAGCAAATATCCAGGGTTTTGCAATGGCAATTCTTCCTAAAGATACACCGTCGCAATGGGTAAGTGATAAAACTTCTGAAGCATCATCAAGGGAGAATATATTTCCGTTTGCAAATACAGGTATTTTTACATTTTCTTTGATAATTTTTGTATATTTATGTTTTGGGGGCCTGGATCTTTTATCAGGTGCAGTTCTTGGATGAAAAGTTATTGCATCAGCTCCTGAATTTTCAAATCTTTTGGCAAGGTTGACGGCATTTTCAATATCATCTGTCCATCCTGTTCTCATTTTTACAAAAACAGGAAAGGAAACAGCTTTTTTTACATTTTCAATTATTTTTTCTGCAAGTTCAGGCTTTTTCAGGAGAGCTGCTCCGTACTCCTTATTGCAGATTGCGCTTACACAGCATCCAAAATTTAAATCAATACAAAAAAAGCCTTCTGATTCCAACCTTTTTGAGGCTTTTGCCATAAATTCAGGGTCATTGCCAAATATTTGGGCACCCAGTGAGCTAAGCTCGTCTTTGTGAAACTTAAGAACCTTAGAATTTTCCATTTTTTCAGTAGGAACTGCCTTTGAGTTGAGCATTCCTGTAAAAAGAAGGCCATATCCTCCAAAAGAACTTATTATTTTCCTGAATCCAAGATGGTTTATTCCTGCCATTGGAGCAAGAATCATTCTGTTTTTTAAGATTTTATTTCCAATATTAATTGGAGAATTTAAAAGTTTTCTAGTATCTTCGTTGTTGTTCATTTTATTAGTCTTTATTAAGGAGTGTTTTAATGAAAAAAAAATCTCTATTGGTTCTTCTTGTTTTTATTTTCTTTGGGTGTTCTGATAAAAGACTGATTGAAATTTCAGGTAAAACAATGGGAACAACCTATAATATCAAAATTGTTGGAACAAAAAAATACCCTGAAGGACAAGTCTTGAAAAGTGAAATAGACAAAATTTTAAGAAAAATCAATTCATCAATGTCAATTTATGACAGCTCAAGTACAATTTCTGTTTTTAACAGATTGGAAAAAAACGTTGAACTGACAATTGAGAATGAGTTTTTAGATGTTTTAAAAGTGGGCCAACAAATTTATGATTCCACTGAAGGGTATTGGGATGCAACCATAGGCTCTCTTGTTGACTTATGGGGTTTTGGTACCGGAAAAAAAGAATTTGAATTTCCTGATAAAAAAGAGCTGGAAAAAAAACTTTCAACCACAGGCTTTGATAAAATAAAAATTATGCCTGATAAAAATAAAATAAGCAAAACCAAAAACAATGTGTCTTTGAATCTTGGCTCCATAGCAAAAGGTTATGGGGTTGATCTTGTTTCAGATTATTTGAAAGGTTTGGGATTTGAAGATTTTATGGTTGAAATAGGTGGAGAAATTTATGCATCAGGAAAAAATATAAACAAAGAAAAATGGAAGATCGGTATAAATCTTCCTGATTCAGGTGCTTTGCTTGATGAATTGATAAATATAATTGAAATTTCTGATTTAGGGGTTGCCACCAGTGGAACTTACAGGCAGTTTGTAAAATCGGGAAAACAAAAGTACTCACATATAATCAACCCTAAAACAGGATATCCTGCTGACACCTGTCTTGTAAGTGTTACTGTTATATCTAAAACATGTGCTTATTCAGATGGCCTTGCAACTGGAATGCTTGCCATGGGAGCGAACAAAGCAATTAAGCTTTGCAATCTTCTTGAAAACACAGAGTGTATGACAATAGAAAGCAAAAATGGTTTCAAAGTTAGCTATTCAAAGGGTTTTAAAGAATTTTTGAAAACGAAATAACTTGACTGGGTAGATATATTTTACATACAAACTATTGCAGTATACAAATTATAGTCGTTTGTCGGGTTAGTTTTCCCTGGATAAACTAAATCATTAGTTAGTCGAAACTAAAGATTTTGGAAAATTTTAGAAATATTAAAGCCTGAATTTTTCGATTAAAAACAAATTGTTATTTTACGGAGGAAATAATGTCTGAATTTTATTTGGTAGAAAAAAAAGGACCTATTGCTTATGTTTACCTTAACCGTCCTGAAAAGAAGAATGCAATGAATCCACCAGCTTGGGATGATTCTCCTGCAATTTTTGATGATCTTGACAAGGATCCAGAGATAAAAGTGGTTATAGTTGCAGGGAAAGGGTCTTGTTTTTCTGCGGGAATAGATCTTACAGGAATGATGGGTGCCCTTCCAGAGGTTCTTGAAGAAAAGCAGCTTGGGGGAACAAAATGGAAGTTTCTTCCAAAAATTAAGGCAATGCAGGAAGCAATGACTTGTATGGAAAGATGTAAAAAACCTGTAATTGCTGCTGTTCACGGATTTTGTATAGGTGCAGGTCTTGATATGATAACTGCTTGCGATATAAGACTTTGCTCAAAAGATGCCACTTTCTCACTTAAGGAAGCAGCAGTTGCTTTTGTTGCAGACGTAGGTGTTTTGCAAAGAATTCCAAATATTGTGGGTCAGGGGATAGCAAGAGAACTTGCCTTTACTGCAAAAACAATAGACGCTAAAAGGGCAAAAGAAATAAATCTTGTATCCGAAATTTGTGAAGACTATGATGATCTGATGAAAAAAGCCGAAGCTATGGCCTTGGAAATTTGTGATAACTCTCCTCTTGCTGTTCAGGCAAGCAAAGATGTTTTAAATTTCGGAGTTGGAAAATCTGTTCAGGACGGTCTTAGTTATGTAAGCTCAATGAGTGCCAATATAATACCTTCAAAGGATCTTTATGAAGCTGTTACAGCTTTTACAGAAAAAAGAAAACCAAAGTATACCGGCAAATAAATTAATGAAAACAGTCTATATAGAATCTCTTGGCTGTCCCAGAAATTTTGCGGACAGCGAGTTTCTTTCAGGGCTTCTTGAAAATAACGGGTATCATCTTGTTTTATCACCAAAAGATGCCCGTTTTATAATAATTAATACCTGCGGGTTTATCGAAGATGCGGTAAATGAATCTTTGGATTATATTTTTGAATTTTCCAAGCTTAAAAAATTTGGGAAATGCGAATTTTTGATTGTTGCAGGATGTCTTGCCCAGAGATTTAAAGATGAGCTTGCATCCGAGCTTGATGAAGCTGATTTTTTTGTTGGAACCGGAGGTTTTTCAGATATTTATAAAATTCTTTCTGAAATTGAATTAAAAAAAGGAAAAACTTTTTTTCCGGATCCTTTAAATCAGCCTCTTTTTACTTCTTCTTCTCCAAGGATTGTATCAACTTTTCCCTTTGCTTATCTTAAAATTGCTGAAGGCTGTGCAAGGAGATGCAGTTTTTGCATAATCCCTGAATTAAAAGGGAGGCTAAGAAGCAGGGGAGTAAAAGATATTGTTTCTGAAGCTGAAAGTCTTGTTTTATCTGGGATAAAAGAAATTGTGATTGTATCCCAGGAATCAACTGATTATGGAAGAGATTTTAAAACAGGAGAAGATTTAAGCCTTGTTCTCAAAGAAATTTCATCAATTTCAAGGGATACAAGGATAAGATTTATGTACGGACATCCTCTAAGCATAAGTGATAAGCTGATTGAAACAGTGGCAGAAAACAAAAATATCTGCTCATATTTTGATATTCCCATCCAGCACGCTTCGGAAAAGCTTCTTAAGAAAATGAACAGGGGATACGATTTATCCTTTTTAAGAAATTTATTTAAAAAAATAAGACAAAATATAAGTGATGCTGTATTAAGAACAACAATAATGACAGGTTTTCCCGGTGAAACCGAAGATGATTTTGTTATTCTCAGTGATTTTTTGGATGAAATAAAATTTGACCATGCAGGAGTGTTTAAATATTCTGAAATGGATGATTTAAAATCATTTGCTTTTGAAAACAAAGTGGATCCTGAAAAAGCTGAACAAAGAAGAATTGTACTAATGGAAAAGCAAGCTCTTATTTCCCAGGAAAAAAACTATGAATATCTTGGAAAAACTCTTTCAGTTCTTATTGAAAAAAAGGATTCTGAAGAATTCTATGCTGGAAGAACAATGTTTCAGGCTCCCGAGGTTGACGGAATAACTTATGTGGATGGGAAAAATCTTCAACCGGGTGACCTTGTTGATGTTTTAATAACAGACGCTTTTGATTATGATCTTGCAGGGAATGTTTAATGGAAAATTTAAAGGAAAAGTTAATGGGTTTGATTTCTTCAGATATTGAAGAAATTGAAAAAGCAATAGAAAGAAACCTTTCCCCCCATTTCGAGCTGGTAAAATCCATTTCAGAACATATTCTTTTTAGCGGAGGTAAAAGATTCAGGCCTATCCTCATGCTTCAAAGCTCAAGAATCTGCGGGAAGAATTCCTATGATTTATATGATTATTCAGTTATTTTTGAATATATTCATTCTGCAACTCTTCTCCACGACGATATTATTGACGAGGCTGAAATGAGAAGAGGAAAAATAGCTGCCCATCATATATATGGTGCTGCTGCGGCTGTTTTAACAGGAGATTTTCTTCTTGCAAGATGTCTTAATATTTCTTCTTTATTAAAAGATTATGAAATAGTTAATGAAGTTTCTAAGATAACTGAAGAAATGTCCCAGGGTGAAATCCACCAGCTGATGATCAAGGGTAAACTTTCAATAACAAAAGAAGATTATTTTAATATAATAAAACGTAAAACCGCTGTTCTTATTGAAGGTGCGTGTAGAACAGGGGCAAGAATTGCAAAGGCTGATCCAGATACCATAAAAAAGCTTGGTGAATACGGATATAATCTTGGAATGGCATTTCAGATGGCAGACGATCTTCTTGATTATTTGTCAGATGAAAAATCCCTTGGAAAAATTCCCGGGGCTGATTTAAGAGAGGGTAAACTTACTTTACCTCTTATTCATACATTGTCTTTGTGTTCTGAAAATGAAAAAAAATTTATAGCAGAGGAAATAGAAAAGGGGCTTTCTTCTAAAGAGCCTGATTTTGAGTCTGTTTTGTCTTTGGTTAAACAATATGGCGGATTGTCGTTTACTGAAGAAATTGCACAAGAATATGTAAAATCAGCTAAGAATGCTTTGGCTGAGTTTCCTGATTCAAGAGAAAAAGAAATCTTTTTCATGCTTGCTGATTATTCAGTTTTAAGGAAAAATTAAAGAGGTCAAAATGAAAGTTTTAAAAACTATTCTGGTTTTATTTTTCATTAATCTGATTTGTTTCAAAGCTTTTGCTGTGGAGGATTCCCCTTATATTTCAGTAAAAGGGTTTGGGAGTTCAGAAATCAGATCCCAGGGGTTTGCAGAAGCAAAAAATGAGGCTGTTTATAATGCAATTAACGATGCATATAAAGCTGCTCTGCTCTCCTACCTTCCAGAAGATGTCTTAAGGGTTGATTTTGAAAAAATTATTGTTCTTCTTAAAAAAGATGGCAAAAACTTAGTCCATGAATTTCAGGTTCTTGGAGAAAAAATTTCAGCCAATATTTTGGAGACTGCAGTATCAGCAAGATTTTCAAAAAAACAGATTGAAAATCTTTTTTCAGTTAACGGGATTGTAATTGAAAAAATTACCCTCCCTGAAATTATGCTTCTTGTTTCAGAAAAAGACATTGAGGATTATGATTATTATCAATGGTGGAAAATTGATGAAAACCCAAGGTTTGGAATAACTGAAAAAGGGCTTGCTTCGGAATTTGAAAGTTCTGGTTTCAAGGTCCATCCTCCATTTATTTACAGCAAAAGAAGTGATTTTAGATTTGAATCAGCTCCTGTCCCTGATAAAAAAGATGCAATAAATATCGGTCTTGAAAAAAATGCAGGGATTGTGGTTGTAGGAAAGTCACATGCTGAGCCCGGAGGAAATAAAATCAAAGGAGTTGATACAGTAAAGGTTGTGCTCAGATTGATTGTATTTAATACAGGCAATGGAGAAGAGATTTGCACTGTATCAAAGGATATAATAATTAAATCTGAAAACGGGATATACAAAACAAGGGAAGCTTTTGAAAAAGCGGGAAAAGATTCGGGGCAAGAAGTTATAAATAAAATTAATTCCTATATAAGAGCTAAGGCTGATATAAAAAACGAAATAGGAATTGAAGTGTTTGGTGAAAATTTTTTTCCAAGGTTTATTGCCTTTAAAAGCAGGCTTATAAATTCAGAAATAATAGATGGTTTCAAGGATAAGGAAATTTCTTCCAAAAACAGCCTTTCTTTTGTTTCTTATAAAGGAAGCAGCAAAGAACTGGCAGAAAAAATTGTCCAGCTTTCCTTTGACGGATTTGGAATTTCAATTACAGATATTTCTGAAGGGAAAATAAAAATAGAGCTTGTTTCAGTGGACTAAAGGGCTGAACTTGGTAAATCTAAATAAAACTTGAGTAGAAAATGAGTTTAAGCAAAATTAACTCACAATACTTGGGAATTATAAATATTGTAAAATTTGGTTTTAGGATAAAACCTGGATTAATGTTTTAACGGGGGAGAAAAATGGAGAGTCTTTCTTTAACAACGGCTACCTGGTTTGTGTTAGCTGTACCAATGCCTTTAACTGTGGTTTTGTCAATAATTAATCTTATTGTTAGAGCGGGGAGGAAGAGTAAATGAGTCTTGGTATCAGCTTTGCGTTTGTTGTTTACTTATTTATAATGATGTCAATTGGGGTTTATTTTTATTTCAAGACAAATGATCTTTCAGACTATATTCTTGGTGGAAGAAATTTAGGGCCTGGAGTTGCTGCACTTTCGGCAGGTGCTTCAGATATGAGCGGCTGGCTTCTTCTGGGGCTTCCCGGGGCTTTGTATGCAGGGGGAATGAATAGCATCTGGATTGCAATCGGGCTTACAATAGGTGCTTTTTTAAATTGGCAGTTTGTTGCTAGACGACTTAGAAACTATACTGAAAAAGCTGGAAATTCAATAACCATTCCAGATTATCTTGAAAATAGATTTGAAGACAGTTCAAGGGTTTTAAGAGTGATTTCGGCCCTTGTTATTTTGATTTTTTTTACAATTTATGTTTCTTCCGGGCTTGTTGGGGGGGCAATTTTATTTGAAAAAACCTTTGGCCTTCAATATCAAACTGCTTTGTGGGTAGGTGCTCTGGTTATTGTAGCTTATACATTTCTTGGCGGATTTATGGCTGTTACACTTACAGACTTTATCCAGGGTATTCTTATGTTTTGTGCTCTTCTTCTGGTTCCTATGATTGCAATTAATTTGACTGGGGGATGGGATAAAATTCTTTTAGCGGTTAATTCAGTAAACCCTGAACATCTGGATGCTTTTTCAGGAATGACATCAATTGGAATTATTTCTCTTATGGCCTGGGGACTTGGGTATTTTGGGCAACCCCATATTCTTACAAGATTTATGGCACTTAAAAATCCTGATGATGCTCCTAAAGCTCAGGTTGTTGGGATGTCATGGATGGTTCTAGGCCTTTTCGGGGCAATATTTACAGGCTTTGCAGGTATAGGGTTTCTTGAAACTCCTCTTGATAATCCTGAAACTGTTTTTATTGTTCTTACTGAAACACTTTTTAATCCATGGGTTGCAGGAGTTTTTCTTGCAGCTATCTTATCTGCCATAATGTCAACAATAGATTCTCAGCTTTTGGTTTGTTCATCAGCAGTGGCAGAAGATTTTTATAGAAGTATACTTAAAAAAGAAGCTTCTCAAAAAGAACTTGTATGGATAGGCAGGGGGGCAGTGCTGATTCTTGCCTTGGTTGCAACTGCATTTGCCTCAAATCCGGAAAGTAGAGTTCTTGAACTTGTTTCTTATGCCTGGGGAGGTTTTGGAGCAGCCTTTGGTCCTGTAATTCTTTTTTCTTTATTCTGGAGAAAAATGACAAAAAACGGAGCTCTTGCAGGTATAGTAACAGGAGCAGTTACTGTTATTGTATGGAAAAATTTAAACGGAGGCATTTTTGATGTTTATGAAATTTTGCCTGGGTTTATTTTATGTTCCATTGCTGTAGTTTCAGTCAGTCTTTCAGGGAAGGGTCCAAGCAGTTCAATGAAAGCTGTTTTTGACGAATTTTAGGTTTTTATAAGGCGGGCAGAACAAGCCCGCCTGAATTTATTTTAAAAATTGGTTCATTGTTTTTATAAAGTTTATTTTAAGTGTATTGTCCTTAATTTCTTCAGAAAGAAATCTTATCATTGATGCAGCCTGGTTTTTTGTAATTTTTTCAGAATCAATTTTAAGCTCAGAGCAAACATCTTCAACAAGATATTCTGCAAGAGGGCCTATTGCTTTTGCTAAATTTTTTTTAACTAGGTTTGTAAATTTTTTACTTGATAAGCTTTTTTCCCTGAAAACTTTATCTATGAGCTCATTTTCAAGGAGCTGATTAAGAGCGTTGTTCAGCTTTTCATTGGTGAGTGAGACTGTTTTTTTTATTTCTTCAATAGATTTTTTTTGGTGGATAAGGTGGAGAACCCGGAGAGAAATTCCGTTTAATGTGTAAGTTTTATTTCCAATTTTTTTGGGTATAAACTGCATACACAGCCCCTTTTTTAATTAAGAGATTATCCTAGGATTGATTTAAATAAATTATCTTATTTTTTTGAAATTTACAAGGACTGGAGTGTTTCATGGGGAGGAAGACTTTTTAAATCTTTTATTTTATAGGGCAAAAGCTTTCTTAAAAGTATGGGGCTTGACATTTCCTGTTTTGGCTTAATTTTATAAGCGGAATTAAAAATTATTATATAAACAAATAAATTAGCTGCAAGACTAAAGGATTTTTTTGGGCAGCTAAAAAGAAAATGTTAGGGGAAAAAATGAACGAAAACAAGAATACATATGAATTTAAAACAGAAGTAAAACAGCTGCTAAACCTTATTGTTCATTCTCTTTATTCCAATAAGGAGATTTTTTTAAGAGAGCTTGTATCAAACGCATCTGACGCAATTGACAAGTTGAGTTTTAAAGCACAAACAGATGATTCTGTTCTTGAAGATAATGATGAGTTTTTTATTAGAATAGAAAGAAATGAAAAAGATAAAAAGCTTATTGTTTCCGATAATGGAATAGGAATGACAAAGCAAGAAATTGAAGAAAACATAGGAACTATAGCCCAGAGCGGAACCAAGGCCTTTGTTGAAGCCATTGAACAGTCCAAAAAAGAAGGAACCTTGTCCAATGAGCTTATTGGTCAGTTTGGTGTAGGCTTTTACAGTGCATTTATGGTAGCCGAAAAAGTCACTTTGATTACAAAATCTGCAAAATCAGACAAGGCTTGGAAATGGGAATCTGACGGAGATGGAACCTTTACCATTGAGGAAGCGTCCAAGGAGCAAAGGGGAACTGAAATAATTCTTACGCTTAAGGAGCCTGAAGATGGTGATGATGATTTTACAGATGAGTATGTTATAAGGCGAATAATCAAGAAGCACTCTGACTTTATCAGATATCCTATTATAATGAAGACAGAAAAATACGAACCTCTTCCAGAAGATCAAATAGTTAAAGACAGCGAAGGAAAGCCTGTTGGAGAAACATCCAAAAGAGTTATAAAAGATGAAACCTTAAACTCAATGAAGGCAATCTGGGCTAGAAGCAAATCAGAGGTAACTGAAGAGGAATATGATGAGTTTTACAGGCATATCAGTCATAATTGGGATTCTCCCTTAGACAGAATTCATATGAAGTTTGAAGGAATAACAGAGTATGATGTTCTTTTATTTATTCCTTCAAAAGCTCCTTTTGATATTTTCAGGGAAGATAGAAAAAACGGGCTTCATCTTTATTGTAAAAAAGTATTTATAATGGATGACTGCAGAGAGCTTATCCCTGAATATCTTGGTTTTGTTGAAGGGGTTGTTGATGCTCCTGATTTGAATCTTAATGTTAGCCGTGAAATTTTGCAGCAGGACAGACTTGTAAGAAATATAAGAAAAAATGTAGTTAAAAAAATTCTTGATCTTTTAAAAGACATGGACTCAGAAAAATATGAAAAGTTTTACAATGAGTTTGGCACTGTCCTCAAGGTTGGAGTTCCTTCAGATCCAGAAAACAAAGATAAAATAGCAGAACTTTTAAGATTTGAAACAACAAAGTCAGACGGTAAAAAGATTTCTTTTTCAGATTATGTTTCAAATATGCAAAAAGATCAAAAAAGTATTTTTTATCTTACAGGCGAAAACATCAACACCCTAAAAAACAGTCCCTATCTTGAGGTTTTAAAGGAAAAAGATTACGAAGTTTTTTTAATGACAGATCCCGTTGATGAATGGGTTGTTCAGGGTCTTTATGAATATCAGGGAAAGGGTTTGAAAAGTGCTGAAAAAGGCGACCTTGATCTTGAGGATGAAAAAGAAGATAAAAAAGAAGAAGATTCCGGTGAAAACAAATTCTTTTTTGAGTTTATAAAAAAAGAGCTGGATGGAAAAATTGAAGAAGTTAAAAAATCAGCAAGATTGAAGGAATCCTTATCTTGTCTTTCATCAGAAGACAGCGGTATGAGTGCTTATATGGAGAAAATTCTCAAAGCTTCAGGACAGGATTTTCCTGCTCCCAAAAGAAATCTTGAGCTTAATCTTGATCATGAGGTTGTAAAAAAATTAAAGTCTATGTTTGAAACTGATCCCACAGATTCAAAATTAAAAGATTATATAAGCTTGATTTATGATCTTGCCATTATAGGTGAGGGAGGAAAAGTTGAAAACCCAGCCCTTTTTTCCAAACTTGTGGGAGAACTTATGAATCAATCAGCCTGATAAATTAAAAGCCGGTTTAATCCGGCTTTTTTGTTTGATTGTTTACATCAGGGCAGCAGGGCTGATTTTTTTAAAGTCTTAAAGATTTAAACCTATTTAAATTTGATTTGACATTAGATGTTCCGGTGGTAATTTAAACCTGAACTTAGAGTTTTATTTTTAAGATAATAATCTTGAATTTCAGTGATTTTTTTAATTTTAATTTTTTTCAATTGGGGAGGCGAGCAACTTAACCTCTCTTTGGAGTCAGGATGGAAGAGCTTACAAAAGCTAAGCTTGAAGATATAAAAAGTCTTCTTGAAGAAATCGGTGGCAAGGATATAGATAAGCGGCTTAAAGTCGTTAATTGTCTCTGGGAGTCAGAGGCCCATTCAACAGCAGAGGACTTGATAAAAGAAGAGGCTTTGAGCTGTGAAAATTTAGACATTGGCTTTGTTGAAGATACTTTATCTCTTTTAACAAGGCTTGGTCTGGTGACCAGGATGGAAATTGACGGGGGTTCTTTGATGTATGAACCCAAATATCTTGGTGAACGCCATGACCACATGATTTGTGTTGACTGCGGTAAAATTATTGAATTTGAAGATCCCCGCCTTGAAAGAATTCAGGAGTTTGTTGCTCAAAAGCACGATTTTACTTTGATAAGGCATAGAACTGAGCTCTATGGACTGTGTTCCAGTTGCAGTGCAGAAAGAGGAGAAGAGCTTCTTCTTAAAGATGCAAAAGCAGGAGAGTTTCTTGAGGTTATTAAAATAAAAACAGGGCTAGGACTTAGCAAAAAGCTTGCATCCATGGGAATAAGCACAGGTTCGGTAATTGAGGTTCTAAATTCAAACAAAGGTGGACAAATAATTGCGGCACATCAGGAAAGCCGTTATATTCTGGGCAAGGGAATAACTGAAAAAGTTTATGTAAAACGCATATTTAATGATAAGTGTTTTGCTGGAAGAAACCCGGCCTGCCCCTATGTCAGTGGTAATGTAGAAAATATTATGCCTATGCCGGCTTGTCGGGGTCGTGCTGTTTTTATGAGCAGCCTTAAAAACAATGATAGGGGAGTTATTTTAAGAACAGGCGGTTGTAAAAGACTCAGGAGAAGACTTTTTGAAATGGGCCTTTTAAATGGTGCTGAATTTGAAATTGTAAAATATGCTCCATTAAAAGATCCCTTGGAAATTATAGTGAGGGGAACCCATATATCTCTTAGAGTTGAAGAAGCCAAAAATATAATGGTTAGAAAGATAGAGGACTGAAATTTCAGATGACTGACAATCACCTTACAATAGCTCTTGCTGGAAATCCCAACTCAGGTAAAACAAGTATATTCAACGCAATAACAGGAACCAGACAAAAAGTCGGAAACTGGGCAGGGGTCACTGTTGAAAAAAAAGAAGGTTTTATTGAGCATAAGGGAAGAAAAATAAAATTAGTCGATCTTCCGGGTATTTACAGCCTTACTCCTTTTTCAATTGAAGAGGTGGTTACAAGAAATTATCTTATTGATGAAACCCCGGATGTGGTTATTGACATCATTGATTCAACCAATCTGGAAAGGGCTCTTTATCTGGCTCTTCAAATAAGAGAGCTTGATCTTAAAGTTGTTTTTGCCCTTAATATGGCAGATATTCTTGAAAATAAAGATATTTATATTGATGACTCCAAACTTTCTGAACTTCTTGCTCTTCCCATTGTTTTTACTATTGGGAACAGGGGAGAAGGGATGACCGAGCTTCTTGACGAGTCTGTAAACCTTGCTCTTCACGGAAAAAAAGCAGGTGATGAAAGAAAGGTCAAGTATTCGTCTGAAATAGAGAAATCAATAGGAAGAGTTTCTGATTCAATAAAAGATTTGATCCCTGAAAACAGCAGATATTCCCTTAGATGGACAAGTGTAAGGCTTCTTGAAAATGACAGACCTGTGTTTGAACAGGTGGATTCTTTTAAACCAAACTTTGATCTTAAAGCACTTGTAAAGCAGGAAAGACAGAGACTAAGAACTTTTTACAATGATGAGCCCGAGCTTGTGATGACAGATGAAAGATACGGTTTTATTGAGGGGATAATCAGAGAGGTTCTTCATACTCCCCTTACTGCAAGGGTGGATATCTCAAGAAAAATTGACTCTGTTCTTACAAACAGGTTTCTTGGGCTTCCTATTTTTGCTTTTTTTATCTGGTTCATGTTCCAGGCAACTTTTACCTTGGGTCAATACCCCATGGACTGGCTTGAAAGATTTGTTGTTTTTTCTTCAGAAATATTAACCAAAATTATTCCCGACGGGATTTTGCAATCTCTTGTTGTTGACGGGGTTATTTCAGGGGTTGGAGGAGTTCTTGTTTTTCTTCCCAATATTCTTATTTTGTTTTTTTGCATAGCTCTTTTTGAAGACACAGGATATATGGCAAGAGCTGCTTTTTTAATGGACAAGGTAATGCATTCAATAGGACTTCACGGCAAGTCATTCATTCCCATGCTCATGGGGTTTGGGTGTAATGTTCCTGCTATAATGGCTGCAAGAACCCTTGAAAATGACAGGGATAGAATTCTTACCATACTTATAACTCCTTTTATGTCCTGTTCTGCAAGACTTCCTGTATATATAATTCTTGCAGGAACTTTTTTTCCAGATAAAGCCGGAAATATAATTTTTCTTCTTTATCTCACTGGAATTCTTGTTGCTTTTGGCTCAGGAAAGCTTTTCAGAGCTACTATTTTAAGAGGAGAAGAAGCCCCTTTTGTAATGGAGCTTCCTCCATACAGGGTTCCTATGCTGAAAAGTCTTTTAATTCATATGTGGGACAGAAGTAAAATCTTTTTAAAGAAAATGGGGGGTGTTATTCTTGCCGGCTCAATCCTTGTCTGGGTATTGAGTTATTTTCCCCAGGAAACCAATTATTCAAAAGATTATGACTCCATGATAGTCAAGCTTTCAGAACAAATTGATATTAAGGAAAAATCCGGTTTAAGCTCTGAAACAGAAAATCTTTATTCCAGGATTCGGCATTTAGAAAGTGAGAGAAAAAAAGAGAGTGCTGAAAATTCATATCTTGGAAGGCTGGGTAATTTTGTTTCTCCGGTTTTTGAACCCATAGGAATAGACTGGAGGGGAAGTATTGCCCTTATTACCGGATTTGTTGCCAAAGAAATAGTTATAAGTACAATGGGAGTTCTCTACGGTGTTGACTCAGGCGAGGAAGATTCAGGCGGAATGGGAGCAGCATTGAAAAGATCTGGAATGACTCCTTTATCTGCCCTTTCCATGATGGTGTTTGTTCTTCTTTATCTTCCCTGTCTTGCTGCTATTGCAGCTGTAAAACAAGAATCAGGAAGTTTAAAATGGACTCTTTTCAGCATTTTTTATACAACTTTTGTTGCCTGGTCATTTTCTTTTACAGTGTATCAGGTAGGAACTCTTCTTCAAAAAGTAGCATAGAAAAGAGGTGAAATATGAAAATAAGTAAAGTTTTTATTGTTTTGGTTGCTCAGATTTTAATTTTGTTCTCAGTTCAATGTTTTGCAGGTGAACGTTTAAGCGTGGAATCAAACAGGGTTAATGTGAGATCAGGACCTGGAACCAAATATGAAGTTTTATGGCAGGCTGAAAAAAACTATCCCCTTGAAGTTGTGGAAGAAAAAGGAAAATGGGTTCATTTTAAAGATTTTGAAGGATATGAAGGCTGGGCTTACAAGCCTTTGCTTGGAAAAAAGAAAACAGTGGTTGTAAAGGTTTATAAGTCGAATATAAGAAGCGGTCCAGGTACAGAGCACCCTATTGTATTTACTGCTGAGAAAGGGACTCCTTTTGAGGTTATTGATACAAAAAATGGATGGCAAAGGGTTAGACATTCTGATGGAGATTCAGGCTGGATAAGTTCAAGTCTTTTATGGTAAAAATATTGGAGGAAAAATGAAGGAAAATAAAGATCTTGTAGAAGTTCCTGAAATTGATGGATTTACTGTGTTTATGAAAAGAGTGATTGATTATATAGGGGAAAACAGAAAAACTGTTATCATAGGAATTGCAGCTTTTTTTATTTTTCTTCTTCTTATTTCTTCTATACCTTCATTTATCAATGCCAAGCGTGAGAAATCATTTGCAGAACTGCAAAAAGCTTTAAGGGTTATTGAATCAGAAGAAAATCTTGATTTAAATCAGATTGAAAAAGCCTTTTTGGTTTTAAATGAAAAATATAAAGGAACCAAAGCTTCTGCTCTTGGTGATATTTATCTTGGCAGGGCAATTTATGGTCTGGGTGAAAATGAAAAAGCAGCCGTTTATTTTAAAAAGGCTGCTAATTATTTTGGTAAGCTCTCTCTTCCAGGCAGGCTTTCAATGTATGAGCTTGGGGCACTTTATTTAGATGATTTTCCTGAAAAAGCTGAGGTTTTTCTCAGGCCTCTTTCCGAATCTGAATCTTTTATTAAAGAGGATGCTCTTTTTTACCTTGCTGTTTCAGGAGATCCAAGAAGTATTGAAAGGCTTAAAAAGGAATATCCCGACGGCTTTTATTCGGGGATTATCAAAGAAAAAAATAATTTTATAAAAAGCTCAGCTGATAAAGATTGAGCCAGTCCAAAATAAAAAAACTAACCGGGGTCATTCGGTTAGTTTTTATCTAGGGAAAAAGTTAAAGAAGTAATACTATATATACAATAATTGTGCCAAACTTATCTTTTTCCCTTTAAAGCCTGGATTTACAGGCTTTTCTCTTTGGAAAGTGCTTTTTTAACTTGAATTAGTTGGGTTTATTTTACCCTAGGGTTCAAAATAATGAACTTTAAGTGTAACGTCTTGAAAATAAAAGCAATTGTGTGGTTTAAAAAAATATACTTTTTTATTCACCCTGGGTTGGCAAGGGTTTTGAAAGTTTAAAAATTTGAACTTTATCTGGGGATTTTGATTTTATATTTTTTTATTTTCTGGTTTAGCCCGCTTTTACCCATTCCAAGTACTTCAGCTGCTTTGGTCTGAATGTAATCGTTTTTCTTTAGAGTATCCTCAATTATTTTTTTTTCAATTTTGGCAAGTGTTTTTGAAAGACTCCCGTTAAGTTTAAGATCCAAAGGCAGGAAGGTCGTTGCCTCTGCTGTCTTTAAAAAATCCTTTGGAAGATTTTTTTCAGTTATTATTTTTCCGCTGGATAAAATCACTGCTCTTTCAATTATATTTTCAAGTTCTCTTACATTGCCCGGCCAAGAGTAGTTGAATAAAAATTCCATGCACTTAGGTGAAAATTCCTCAGGTAATGGTTTTATCTGCCTTTGATGTTTGTATTTATTTAAAAAATGGGTAGACAATAGCTTGATATCTTCTTTTCTTTTTTTTAAGGGAGGCAGGCTGAGCTTTACAACATTGAGTCTGAAATACAAATCTTCTCTAAATCTTTTTTCTGCCACTTCTTTTTTTAGATTTTTATTTGTTGCGGCAATAAGCCTGAAATTTGCCGGAATTGTTGTGTTCCCACCGACTCTTTCTATGGTTTTTTCCTGGAGAACTCTTAAAAACTTAACCTGAAGATTAGTGCTGAGTTCACCAATTTCATCGAGAAAAAGTGTGCCTCCGTCTGCAAGTTCAATTTTTCCTTTTTTTTGTGAAATTGCACCTGTAAAAGATCCTTTTTCGTGGCCAAACAGCTCACTTTCCAGAAGAGATTCTGCAAGGGCAGAGCAGTTGATGGCCATAAATGTTTTATCTTTTTGGAGGCTGTTGGCGTGAATAGACTTGGCTACAAGCTCTTTACCTGTTCCGCTTTCACCTTCAATAAGTATACTTGCTGTGGTTGGAGCTATTTTGATTATTGTGTCAAACAGCTCAACCATGGGCTTACTTTTACCTATGATATTGTCGAATTTGAATTTTGTTTCTACAAATTCTTTGAGCTCTTTGTTTTGCTTCACTACTTCAGAGTGGGCAAGAGCATTTTTAATATGCTGAATAAGTTCCTGGTTGCCAAAGGGTTTGATTATATAGGTGAAAGCACCTTTTTGCATTGCCTCAACTGCTTTTTCCACTGTGCCGTGGGCAGTCATTACTATTACTGGGATTTCAGGATAATCTTCTTTTATTGTTTCAAGAAGGGTAAGGCCGTCCATTTCAGGCATTTTCATATCTGTTAATACAAGTGAGATAGTTTCAGTTTTTAAAACTTCCACAGCTTTTAATCCGCTGAGTGCCGAGGCTGTTTCAAATCCGGCATCTTCTAATACCGCGCTTAAAATGATTGGGAAGTTTTTTTCATCGTCAACAATAAGGATTTTGCTCATTTATAAATTCTCTCCTTTATTGACGGGCAGTTTTATAGTTATTTCTGCTCCGTACTTATCTGAATTTTTAATTGAAAATTTCCCATTATGGTTTTTTATAGTTTGTTCAACAATTCCAAGGCCAAGGCCTGAGCCATCTGTTTTAGTGGTGAAAAAAGGATCTTTTACTTTTTCAATAATTTCATCTGGAATGCCAGGGCCTGTATCAGTTATCTTGATTTTTATTTCTTCATTTTCATAAGAAGTGGATACAAAAAACTCTCCTCCAAGGGGCATTGCCTGCATTGAATTGATAAAAATATTTAAAAAAGATTCATAAAGCTTGTTTTCGTCAGCAAAGGTTTTTGGAATATTTGGGTCAAAATCTATTGTAACCCTGCAATTGTTTTTGGAAAATTCATGTTCAAGATAATCTGTATTTTTTTTCAGAATATCGTTTATATTGCAGGGATTAAGTGCAGGTTCTCCTGGTTTGGCAAAGGAAAGAAAATCATTTATTATCTGATTCATCCTGGCCGATTCTTCAATTATTATTTTTGCAAAAGTATCTGCCTGGTTAACTTCTGTGAGTTTTTTACTCAAGTGTTCAGCTGAGCTTCTTATTATTCCCAGAGGATTTTTTATTTCATGGGAGATTATTGCTGTCATTTCTCCAATTGAAGACAGGTGCCTTGCCCTGTCAAGCTCTTCCCTTAGTTTAAGTCTTTCACGGTTTTTTGCCATGATAATTTCTTCACCGTTTTTTACAATCTGCCTGAGAATAAGAAAAAGCACAGCCATTACCATTGCTGTTGTCAAAATCACCAGCAATTGAAGCCTGAAAATTCGTTTGTAATCTTCTGAAACATCCTGGACAATTTCCATTACTCCAAGGATAGGTCCTGTGGCCAGTCTTGAACCGGGTCTTTCCACCCGAAGCGGGGCAAATGTGCTTATCTTGGCAATTTCGGGATATCTTATAAGCTTTTGAAAAAAAGAGCCCGTCTGGTTAAGATTTGAAACCATTTCACCTTTTAAAGCTTTTTGGTATCCTTCGCCGCCCAGATCTTTTTCGCCTATGATTTCAGGGTTGAAACTATAGGAAATTACATTAGAAAGATCATAAACATTTACAAGCTTGATATCAAAACTGTGAAGAGTTGCCCTGACCACCTTATCCATTCTTTTGAACTGAGTTTCCTTGCTCAATTGTATTTTTCCCTGATCAAGATAAACAGGAAGGATAAATTGAAGAAAAATCTGGTGGTTAAGATTTTCCACAAGAACTTTTGCATAGTCTTTGCTTTTTTTTAAGATTATATTTCTTACAAGATGAGTGTGAAAAGTAGAAAGGGCAATTGTTCCAACAAACATAAGAAGAAAACTTGTAAATGTAAAATATTTGACCAGGGTAAATGGAATTACTTTGTTTTCTGTTTTTATTTTTTCAGATTTTAATTTCTTCATTTTATAGTTGCAGTTCTTTATATTTAAAATTAACAAAAATATTGACTTATAAAAATAAAAAAGTAAACATAAACCTTGTTTAAACGCTATCCAATGGGTATTTAAGATTTTTAAAAACTTAAATTAACAATATTTTCTTCAGGAATTTACTTATGATATTTGGAAGAAAAAATCAGCTGGTAGGTCTTGATCTAGGCACATCCTCAGTAAAAATAGCTGAAATCCACAATACCAAAAAAGGCCTTTTTTTAAAAAAAATTGCTGTGGAAAAAATTCCTCCAGATCTTTTTTCAGATGGAGAGCCAGAAGATCCTCAATATCTGTCTGAACTGCTTAAAGACATTTTCGCTAAAAATAAAATAACAAACAAAAACATTGCCATGTCCATAGGTGGCTATTCTGCCATTGTCAAGCCAATTACAATTACAGCAAAAGAAGACGATGATCTTCAGTCAATTATATTTGAAGAAGCAGAGCATTATATTCCTTTTGATATAAGCGAAGTAAGCATTGACTATCAGGTTATGGGGAAAATGGAGCAAAATCCTAACCAGCTTTCAGTACTTCTTGTGGCTGCAAAACATGAGATGATCAATAAATATGTTTCTATTGCTGAAAATGCAGGACTTAATCCTGTTGTGATGGATATTGACGCTTTTGCAGTTCAAAATGTTTTTGAACTCAATGAGCCTGAAGTAGAAAATGCAGTTTTAATTAATATTGGTGCCAATAAAATTTCACTTAATGTTGTAAATGACAAAAAATCTGTTTTTATGAGAGAAGTGGGTATGGGTTCTTCTGAAATTACCCGTTCTATCATGGGGCTGGATTCAGAGCTTGGCTTTGAAGAGGCTGAAAAAATTAAGCAAGGTTTGGTCAGTTCAGAAAAAGTTAACAAGCTTGATCTTGACCAGGCTGTTAAATCAGTTTCAACGGATTGGTGTGTTGAAATTGCAAGAGCCCTTGATTTTTTCTATTCAAACAACCAGAGTGAAAAAGTTGAAAAAGTTTATTTATGCGGTGGAGGTTCTTTAATTGAAATATTTAGAAATGAGCTTTCAGCTTATGTTGGAGCAGAAATTATTCAATTGAATCCTTTCCAGGTTATTCACACTGAAAAGTCGGGCTGGACAAAGGAAGAGCTTTTTGCAATGGGTCCTGAACTTTGCGTTGCCCTTGGTCTTGGACTTAGAGAAATGGGTGATAAATGATACGTATAAATCTTTTACCCTATAGAAAAGCCAGAAGAAAAGAAAATATAAGAAGACAGATTTCTGTCTATTTTTTGAGCTTAATTCTTCTTCTTTTAGTTTTGTTTGTAATTGACCACTCTAAAAAAACACAAATAAATGATTTAAACTCCAAAATAAAAGCATCCGAGGCTGAGCTTGCCTCTTTAAAGAAAAAGGCAAAGGAAGTCGATATTTTGAAAAAAGAGCTTGATGCCCTTAATTCTAAAATAGAAATTATCGATTCTCTCAAACAGGGGAGAAATTTTGGAATCAATATATTAAAAGAACTGACAAAAGTTGTTGTTGCCGAAAGAATGTGGTTTAATTCATCAAATATAGAAAGAAATTCAATACATTTGGACGGCTATGCCCTTGATGATAAAACTGTGGCAGATTTTATGAGAAATCTTGATTCTTCTTTATATTTTTTTAATGTTGAATTAAAATCACTTGTAAGTTCCTCAATAAAAAATGTTGAATTAAGAAAATTTATAATAAATGCTCAAATCAAAGAGAATAATCCTAAAAGTTAAGCAAAGGGTTTTTTATGGCCGGAGTAAATCCAAATTTTCAGGGTAAACTTGATTCTTTTTTTTCTAAAGTCAATGACCTGGATACAACCCAGAAACTTGGTGTTTTTTTTGGTACAATTGTTTTAATTGCAGCAGCTTATCTATGGTTTTTTTATCTTCCCCAAAAAAATGAAATTGAAAGGCTGGAAAACAAGCAGTCAAGCCTTTCTTCCCAGGTTTTAGTTGCAAGATCAAAAGTAAAACGAATCAATAAGATTAAAGAAGAATTGAAAAACAGGCAGGAAGAGTTTGTTGTTGTTATGAAAGCCCTTCCTGATACCAAGGAAATTCCTGGTCTTTTGTCCTCTCTTTCTTCTTCTGCCAGTGAAGCAGGATTAAGTCTTGAGTCCATTGCTCCGGGAAAAGAATTGGAAAAGGGATTTTATTCTGAAATTCCTATTTCAATGAAAATAATCGGAGGTTTTCATGAAACAGCATTGTTTTTTGATAAAGTTTCAAACTTTAATCGTATAGTTGATTTCAAAAATGCAAAACTGACCATGGGAAAAGACAATAATATTTCCACAGATTGCAGAGCTGTTACATATAGATTTTTGAAAGATAAGAAAAATGAGGATAAAAAGAATTCAAAAAAGAAAAAGAAATAAAATGAATCTTAAACTGAAGTTTTTCGGAAAAATTTTCATTTTCACTGTTTTTCTTGCTCTTGCCGGCTGTAATAATGCTGATGATCAAGAACAAGTGAAAATTGAACCTGATAAGCTGCCAAAAAAGATCTCCATCCCCATAAATATTGAAATTCCCTCTCAAAAAGTTGAAGCTGATAAATCAAAAAAAGATTTAGCCAAAGCTGAGCCTGATTTGGAAAAAACAAAACCGTTTTCAGGTGTTGAAAAAGTTGAAAAAAAGTCTGAAGATATTGAAATTCAAGTGGCTGAAAAATCAACAGAATCAGAACTTAAAGATGATGAAAATAAAGTTTCTCAAGAACCTGATTCAGATTTTATAACCCAGCTCTTGGCTCAGGATACTAAGGAAGAAACTGAAATTAAAGCTTTGGATCACAAAGAACTTTATGATTTTAAAGGGAGGGTAAATCCTTTTAAGTCTTTGATAAGTGAATCAATAGAACCAAAAGAGGAAGTTTTAAAGAAAAAAAGAACAAGGCCCAAGTCTCCCTTGGAAAAGCTGGATCTTTCTCAATTAAAGCTTGTTGCAATTCTTTCAACCCCTGATGGTAAAAGTGCAGTGTTAGAAGAATCTTCGGGTAAAGGATATGTTGTTGAAAAGGGAATTTATTTGGGTCTTAATTCCGGACAAATAGAAAAAATAGAAGATGATCGAATAATTATAAAAGAAATTGTTGAAGATATATCGGGAAAATCTCTTATAAGAGAAAGAATCTTGCAAATTCAAAAGCCAGCCGGAGAATAAAAAATGAATTTTATCAAAACAGCCAACAGGATTTATATTAAAACTATTTTAGCATTAATGTTTGTGCTCTTGGCATTGTGGGGATGTTCCTCCAAAAATGAAACTTCACCAGATAAAACTGAAGTTTCCATCACATCAGAAGAAGCTGTGAAAAGCAATATAGTTTCTGTGTCAAGCCAATTGAAAAACGGATTTGTCAATATAAATATTGTTGGTGATTCTGAGCTTGTATACAGTGCGGTCAAGGAAAAAGAACCTGATGCAGTTGTTTTGTACTTTCCTGATACTTTTATAAATAAAGAACTTAGTTCAAGAGATTATTCTGCTGGTTTACTTGAAAAAATTGAGTTTAACCAAGATGAAAATGATGCAAAAATAAGGCTTTTTACCAATGGAGATTTTCCCTATGAAGTTAAAAAAGAAGGTTATAATCTTCTTGTTCAGATAAAATCAGATTTTGACGGCAGTTCTACAACCGAGGTTTTGGCTGGAAAAAAAGCTCGGGAAAAAAAAGAAACAATTGTAAAAGCTGAGGTTGTTAAAGAAGCTTCCAGGTTTAAAGATATTGAAGTTATAGAAGAAGACAATTATCTTAAAATAAAAATTCTTGGAGACGGCAGAATAAAAAAATACAATTCATTTACCTTGAACAATCCTCCAAGGATTGTTTTTGATCTGGTAAATCTTTCCTCTCCCTATACCAAAGTTGAAAAACTTGATTTAAACAATAAATGGGCACAAAGCTTAAGGCACTATGATGACAAGACTAAATTAAGGCTTGTTATTGATTCCAGAACTAAGTGGCTCAACAATTATGGTGCCCAGGAAACTCAAGACGGTCTTGAAATTTTCATAGGCAAAAGAGATGAAAAAAATATTTTAAAGGCTGAAGTTGAACCGGAAAAAATTGATTCATCATCTTCAGTAACAAAAGTATCTGGTAAAAAAGCAACCCTTAAAGCAATTGATTTTTCAGCTCTTGAAGACGGACGATCAAAAATTATTATTGAAACCTCAGAAAAAGTTGATTACAAGGCTGAAAAACCAGAAGCTGACAAGCTTGCAATAAGACTTTTTAATACACAAATCCCCGATTACCATCAAAGACCTATAATCACCACAAGATTTGATAGTGCTGTTAATAGAATTTTTCCAGTACATAAAGATATGATTAATAAAAATGACTCCCTTGTTTATATTGATTTAAGAGAAAATGTTGCATTTAAAATAAATTCTGAGATTGAAAATATAATAGAAATAGAATTTGAACCTTCTTTTAAATCAGGCTCCAAGGATGACACTGAATTTGCTGCACCTGAATGGAAAAATATTTTAATAGATTCAGCTCAAACCAAGCCTCTGGCTGATGAGTTTGAGATAAAATCAGCTGAAGAAGAAAAGCAAAGTTTTGTTGAATTAGAAAAAGAAGCTGAATTGCCCGAAACTATGGAAAAGTCCAAAGATTCTTTTATGGGCAGCAAGGCAAAAAAATACACAGGGCAGCCAATAACATTGGATTTTTATGAAACAGATATAAAAAATGTTTTCAGGATAATTCAGCATGTAAGCGGGCTTAACTTTGCCATAGATAAAGACGTAAGCGGTAAAGTCACCATGACTTTAAAACAGCCGGTTCCCTGGGATCAGGTTCTTGATCTTATATTAAAAATGAATTCCCTGGGGATGGAAAAAGAAGGTACAATTGTAAGAATTGCCCAGCAGTCAACCCTTCAGGCAGAGCAGCAGATAAAAAAGGATATGCTAAAGGCAAAACAAGAAAGCCAGGAGCAGGAAAAAATTCTTGCCCCTCTTTTTACTGAATATCTTTTAATAAATTATTCTGATGCCCAGTCTGAAATTATGCCCCACCTTCAAAAGCTTCTTTCAGCAAGGGGAAGCCTTTCTGTGGATAAAAGAAACAACCAGATTATTTTAACAGATACCGGAGTAAATATTGAAAAAGCCAAGGAAATTATTTCAAGAATAGATAAAATTACCCCTCAGGTTGTAATTGAGGCAAGAATTGTTGAGGCAAACACTGACTTTTCTAAAGATATTGGTACAGAATGGCAGGCAAGCTCAAATACAGCAGATGCCAGTCCTTACGCTTCAATACGGAAAAATTTCTTAGGTGGTAATTATGGCTATAATGTAGCAATGAACACTCCTAGTGAGTCTGGTTCAATAGGTGTTAATTTTGCAAGGATCGCAGGAACTCCTTTTATTTTAAATGCAAAATTGAATGCAATGGAAAGCGAGAAAAGGGGTAAAATTATTTCTGCTCCAAAAATTGTAACTCTTGACAATAAAAAAGCAACAATAAAACAAGGGTATGAATATCCTTACCAAACAACTGATGATGATGGAAAAACTACAACAGAGTTCAAGAATATAGATCTTCAGCTTGAGGTAACTCCCCATGTTACAGCAGATAATAAAATTTCATTAAAAGTAAATATTGATAAAAATGATGTTTATCTTGACACTCCCGAGGGTCCAGCCCTTTCAACTAAAAATGTTCAAACAGAACTTCTTGTAAATGATGGGGATACAATTGTAATAGGCGGCATTATCCAGCAGTCTGAAACATTAACTAAAAACGAGTTCCCCTGGTTATCTAAAATTCCCATTCTTGGATGGTTTTTTAAGTCAAAAAGCGAATCAAAGGTAAAACAGGAGCTTTTAATATTTTTAACACCAAGGATTGTTGAACTTGAACATGGTAAGTTTTAAGATTATTTTTATTGGAAAAATAATAAATATAAATTATTAAATATAAAATCAAAATCCATCAAATATTGTTTTAAGTTGCAAAGCAAAGGAGCTTTTAATGAAATATCTTAGTTCTGGGAAATATATTGTCCTGATATTGGTTGCCTTGATGTTTGTTATTTCTGGATGTTCAAGCGATAGTTCCAGTGATGAAGCTCCAGTTGCTGATGAAAACAGTGGTGATACTGGCGGGGATGAAAACGGTGGAAATACAGATGGGGATGAAGAAGTTTCTCAATCAGTAAGTTCCATAGTTATAAATACAGGTAATAACAAGATTGTTGCAGACGGCAAAACTTACATTGTTGTAAGGGTAGTAGTGAAAAATGATCAGGACAATGTTTTGTCAGGCAAAGTTGTAGAACTTGAGACTACTGCCGGGACTTTGGATAAAAATCCTGTGACAACAGACAATAAGGGCGTGGCCGAAACAAAATTATTTTCAGCTGAAACAATTGGCAAGGCAGTTTTATCTGCAATTTCAGAAGGAGTCAGCAGTTCAGTAGATATTGACTTTGTTCATGGTCCTGCTTCTGAAATAAAACTTTCTGCATCACCTGCTAATTTAACTGCTGACGGGACTAGTAAAAGCAAGGTTGATATAAGTATTCTGGACCAGTTTGGTAACCCTGTAGATGGGGAAACTCTGGTATTGAGATCTGAATACGGCAGTTTGGATACATATTCTGTTGTAACTGCTAATGGAAAGGCAAGCTTTTCTTATACTGCACCATCATCAGTGCCAGGAAGCGGTCGCGATACCATAACGGTAAAAAATAGTGGTGGGAAAATTGAATCAACGGATATAACAATAATTGGTCAGCAAATTGGTTCAATTTCACTCGTTTCCCAACCCTCAAGCCTTCCTGCAGATGGTAAAACCCAGGCAATTATAACAGCAAGCCTAACCAGTGTTGGCGGGGGAGATGTTCCTGATGGAACACAGGTTAATTTTAGAATAAAAGAAGGCGGTCTTGGAACAATAGATGCAAGTGCTTCATCAATATTGGGAAATGCCATTGCAACCTTGATAAGCCCTTTGATTCCAGGAAATGCAACTATAATAGCTGAAGCCAGGGGAAAAACAGCCCAATTAAATATTGAATATACCCCAGGCAGTATTGGTCTGAATATTATTCCAAATTCAATTTTAGGTACAGGTGATGATAAGTCTGTAATTACTGCAAAAGTAATTGATGCCTCAGGAAACCCTATACAAAATAAGGCCGTATCCATTGTCATGAGCGACAATTCTCTTGGTGCTCTGTCCTCAAATTCTCAGCAGACAAATTCCGAGGGAGAGGCTGTATTTAATTTTACAGGTTCAAATGTAGGTGGGCTGCTCACTTTTTCAGCATCTTATGATCCGGATGATAACCCCTCAACTGTAAATAATGTTACTGGTAATGCCGATATAACCATATTACCGCCTCCATCTTTTATGCAGGTAGCCGATGGTTTTCCTGATCCATCTTCAATAAATATTAAAGGTACGGGGGGCCAGTCAACTGCAAGGATTGCTTTTAATGTTGTGAATACTTCAGGAGAACCTGTTTCAGATGGGTATAAAGTAAATTTCGAAATACTTGATGGTCCAAATGGCGGAGAGGAGCTTGATCCAAAGTCTGCACTTACAAAGAATGGGCAGGTGAGTACTATTTTAAGAAGCGGTACAAAATCAGGCCCTGTAAGCTTAAAAGCAACATATCATAATGATACAAATATTTCTTCAATTGTAAGCCAAATTGCTGTTAAATCAGGAAACCCAGTTGGAGAAGAATTCAGTATTTCAGCCCAGTACAGAAATATTTCAGGTTTAACTCTTGCTAATCTTGTTGATAAAATAACAGTCAGTGCAGCAGATAAGTACGGTAATGCTGTTCCAGATAATACTGCAATTTCATTTAAGACATACAATACAGGAGGCTTTTTCAGTCCAAGTGTTGCTCAAACTGTTTCCGGACTGGCACAGAATGATCTTTATTCAGCCAGTAACCCTGTTCCTGAACAGGGTTTTGTATGCGTTACTGCAGAGGCAAATAATGGCGGCAGGACAACCAGGGTAACTTCAATAGCAGTTGATCCAAATAATAATATAATCTATGCAGGAACAAACGGCGGAGGAGTATACAAGTCAAATAATGCAGGATCAAGCTGGACAAATATAAGCAGAAGCTCCAATGAACCAGGTCAGAATTTTATTGATCCCTACATTAATGACATTGTAATAGACCCAGACGATACAGATATTGTATATGCGGCTGCAGGATACCTTGGCGGAGGAAATATTTATAAAAGTATTGACGCAGGAGGTACCTGGAAGGGCGGAAATATAGAAAATTTTGACGGATTGCTAAGTGATTCTACAGCAGTTCGATCAGTTCAGGCTGACAAAGGAAGTGATTATATTTGGGCCGGGACTGACGGCCTTGGAGCAATTTATACTTCGGATGGCATACATTTTATGTATGGCGGCAAAACAAAATCAGGCCCCTTAGATCCGGGAGATAAGAACTCAGGAAATGGAACAATAGAAAATATTGTTTATGGGCCATCTATGAAGTCTGAAAAATGGACTGCAACATATAAGTTTAATCCTGTTGGTGCAGAAGTCACATCGAGCCCCCAATTTACAGGAAGCAGTGCAGACGGTTCTATCAATGATCTTTCCGCCGAACTTGCTGCAGGAGATTCGGAGTGGGTTCTTGAATATGAGGGTGGTTATGGAGACGTAGAAAAAACTCTTAGTAATCCTGATAATCTTGGAAAACTAACCATTGTTTCAACATCAAAAAATACTCAAGATACAACCTGGACTGTAGAATGTATTGATATTACCACTCCCGGAGAAGAAAAATTCAGAGTAATCGGAAGCGGATCAATTGGTATTATGGGTGAAGCTCAACTCAATAAAAATTTCAAGGCAACAAACGATGAAGTTGAATTTTATATTACAGGAGGTGTTAAGACCTATGCTCTTGGAGATAAATTTAAATTTGAAACAATGAGAGACTCATGGAGTGTTAGTCAGAATGGAAATCAGCTTCCTGATAAAGCAAGAACTGATATTGAGTTCAATAATGATGAAATTTCATTTGAGATTAGATCTGGTAGCTACACTTTTTTTGAAAAAGGAGACAAATGGTCTTTTAAAACAGGTATAACAGGGGAAAGATACTGGCTTGTTGAGGGCAGTGAATCAGGAGTTCAAAAGCGAACTGCAAAAACCGGAGTTACTTATGTGACAGATTCAGATGAAGTAAGTTTTAAAATTACTTCTGGAACTACGCCTTTTGAAGAAAATGATAATCTTGAATTTGAAGTGTTGGAAAGCGGACTTGGTTTTGGCAAGATTGTGAGAGATATTTTTAAAGCTTCTGGTACAGGAAATACTGCTGTTCTTTATGCAGCAGCAGCTACTGGAGTATTTAAGTCCGTAGATGGCGGCAGGACTTGGACAGAGGTTTCAAATTTTTCTGAAGATAACATTACATGTCTTGCAGGTATTCCAGACAATGACAATGTTATTTATGCAGGAACAAAAAGTGCAGGTGTTTTCTACACTACTGACGCCGGTAATACCTGGACAAAATATATAGATGGGTTTGGAAAAGGTTTTGGAAATACATCGGTAAAAGCTGATGTTTTAAATAAAGGAAACGGAACTCTAAATATCAGTAATGTTGGTGAAGATGCAGAAACTGAAAACTGGACTGTAAAATGTATAGAAGCTGTAGGAAACGGCGGAAAATTCAGTGTAACAGGTTCTGTTTCAGGAGTTTTCCCTGTTTATGATATAACAGCAGGTAAATATGACATAACAGACACCTTAGAGTTTACAATTAAAGACGGGTCTCTGGATTTTGAGGCTGGAGATGTTTTTACATTTAAAACAGTGCGGGATTCAGGACTTGGTATAAAAGACCTTCAGGTGGCTGGAAATAGAATTTATGCAATAACATATTTTGAAGGACCTCTTGAGGAACATGCTGTTGGAAATCTTTATTCTGCATCTATAAATAATACAGGCAACTACTCCATAACTTCTCCATGGAAAGAATCTAATGCAGGGCTTCCCCAATATTCTCCGCCTGAAGATTTGACCCTTTTTGCACAGCATTCCCTTGCAGTTGATGATATTGATAATCCAAAGGCCTTGTATATTGGCGGTGAAGGAATTAATTTTTTCAAATCTGTTAATGGGCTTGATAATGGTAATTTGGAATGGTTTGAATGCAAAACAGGCATGACAAATCTTATCATGGCAAGAATGCCGATTTTATTTTCAGGTGATGCTGTTATGTCTGTTACTTATGAAAGAACTGGTAATCTTGTAACTTTTTATTGTTATGTTGAAGATCGAAATGGAAATCCTCCTGTTTACGGTTCAAGTTTGAGAGTAACCAGTAATGGTGAACTGATATTTAATATTGATTATGGGGATTTATATGTAAGCCAGGGTACTTTTAGAGATAAAACTGATACTTCAACTAATAGGCCAATAGTAATAAGTTATACTTTGGAAGTAGATTCAAGCATAATTTTTGAATTTGATCCTGCCTGTGAAACAAGTGCACCTGGATGTTCGGGTGTTAATCAGACTTATAAAATAGATTTTAAAAAATTAGATTGATAATTCATAACATATAAAAGCCGGTTTCAGTATGAACCGGCTTTTATTTTTAAATATTTTTTAAAGCCATCTCAGCCTCTTCAACAACATCATCATTTCCAAAAGAAACAGCATTTAAAAATTCTTTTTTAGCTTTTTCCTTTTCCCCCATTAAAATAAGAGTGTTGGCTTTTTGAAGATAAAGCTCACCATTTTTTGGATAGTATTTTATTGCCCTGTTAATTGAGCTCAATGAGCTTCTATAATCTCCAGTTTGACGGTAGACAACACAAAGTCCCCGGAGGGCAGTGATATAGTTTGGATAAAGTTCAAGACTGTTTTTATAGTGTTTTTCTGCCCTTAAAAAATCCCTTTTATTTAAAAAAGCATAGGCAATATTTGATTCTGCAAAATGTGGGGTCGCATATAAAATGTTTTTAGTAAGAGGGGTAAGAGTTTCAATTGCCATATCCCAATTACCTTCGGCAAGATAGGCAGTTCCAAGGTTATTTATTGCGGGGGCATATTCAGGTTTTAATTCAATGGCTTTTTTAAAATGAAAAATTGATTTATCAATTATCCCTCTTGAAAGATAGGCCAAACCAAGACCGTTTTGAGTATAGGGATCATTTGGAAGCATTGAGTCTGCTTTTAATAATTCCCTGATCGCAAGGGTAGGGTTTCCTGCTGCAAGATAAGCCTCACCAAGATTTCTTATTGTCTCTGCCTGAGCTTTTTGTTCTGAATTGTTTAAAGCAGATGAACATGAAAAAAAGCATAAACAGATTGCAAATATAAAAGAAACAAATTTGAATTTCATAAATTTTCCCTGATTAAATTTAGATAAAAACAGTTTTGATACCAAGCCAGTCAAGATAATATAGTACAGGCTTGGGAAATTTGGAAGAATCTAATCTTGGAAAAAAGATTAATCTGTTTTGGGCATTGAAATGATTTATCAATAAAGTTCCGGGGATTTTAACTTTTAGTGGTGAAAATTCATTATATCCGGCTGATTGGGGAAAAACAGGATCTTTTATTATTGGATAGTTAAAGTTTTTTGCAATTTTTATTGCCAAATCCAAATTGGACTCATTGTGATTAATTGTCATTATTTTCATTTTCATTTTTTTTATGGAGTTTATTGCTTCTCCGTAAAACTCATTAAAATCAACTATGAGAAACTTATCTTTTTGATTAACTGCAATATTTGTATATGCTTTTATTTGCACACCTTTAAATGGAAATGATATTTGGGTATCTTCGTTGTATTTGCATCCAAGCAATAGGAAAAAATTTTTAACAAATGTTTTTGGGTCCATGTTTTTAAAATAAATAGATTCAGGATTTGAATGGATTTTAGTTTGAGATGGTAAAACAATATTTTCTTTAAGTAATAAAGATAAAAAACTAAAAGGTGATTTATAATAATTTTTTATATAAAAGATTTCACTTTCTTTACTTGAACCTTTTGAAGAGGTGATTTTATTTTTATATTCTATTTCAATTTCTATTCCATTAAAATTTAATGTTTTTTTAGATAAAATGTCTTGATTTTCAACTTTATTGTTAAGATTGAAAAAAATGGCTTCTTTATAAAATTTTTTTATTATTTCTTTTTGGTTATTGTCCAGAAAATCTTTTTCATAAAAAAATACATGGGGATAAATTTCAGACTTAATAAAAGGAGTTTTTGACAATACAAGGGGGATGATCTTTTCTTTATAAGGAAGATAAAGTTCTCCTCTTGATTCAAGTTTTCCGTTTAAAGTATTGGCAATCAATTCAAGAATGTTTTTTTTTGGGGGGCTTAACTCTTTTTTGGGAGGGGATGGAATTGTTATATTGAGTTTATCTTTTTTTTTGCCTGAAAGTCTTTTTTCTATTTCAGGATTAAAAAGAGAAGGATACCATTCTTTGTTAACAACTTCAGACTTGGGAAGTTTTATATTCTGGCCTTTTGAAAGAAGATTAATGTTTTCTATTTCAGGGTTGATGTATTCAAAAAGTTTAACACCTCTTGTATATTCCCTGGTTCCCCATTTTGTATAGAGGGTATTTGAAAGAAGCTTTGAAACTGTATCTCCGGGTTTTACTTCATAGGGACCTGAATATTCTTTGAGAAGATCTTCTATATTTTCTTTGGTTATAAAGGGAACAAGAATTCTTCCGCTTTCAATATCTTTAAATTCATTTTCTTTTGCTATTCTTATGGGAAGATAAATAAGCTGGCCAGGTTCAATTTTGTTTATGTTTTTCAGCTGAGGATTAAGAATTCTAAGGGAGTTTAATTTGTTCTTTGAGTATGTTCCTCTTTCCCTTAGGATTTTGTAAAGATAATCACCTTCCTGGACAATATGAGTGGCACATAAGTATTTGGCTCCCTCAATATTGAAGATTTGATATTCTTTATATAAAATTGCAGAGTCTGCCTTTTTATCTAAAGGAAAAGTTAAAAAGGCAGAAAAAACCCATAAAAAAATTATTTTTTTCATTTCACAGATTTAATTTTTTTGCAATTTCATCGGCTGTTTTTTTAACAAACTCAGACATTTTTTCAGCTTTAAGAGGTTTTCCTGGAGCTGGATAAACATCTATTCCCTTTGCTTTAATAAGGGAAGGAAGGTTAATAAGGGATTCATCTGGAACAATTTGATATTCAGGAGGGATTGATTTGTCAAAATACATATCCTGAAATCCTGAAAATTTTAATGCATGGGCTGTTGAGTCAACCACAGCTATGGTATCTTTATCAATTATTCCTTCAGAAACAGCTTTTACAAGACCTGCAAGGGTTTCTCCTCCATGGGTGCAGGCAATATGACCGTTTCTATTTGCTCTAAGCTCATTGTCCATTATTTCCTGTTCAGTTACGCAGACAATTTCAACATTGTTTTTTTGTGAAACTGAATTGTATTGATTTACAAGCTGGATAACCCTTGGCATTGAAACAGGATTTCCAATCATTGCAGCCTGGGCAACACTTGGCTGAACAACCATGGGTTCAAATTTACGTTTATCAGGATTTTTTTCCAGATAATATTTAAATACAGGGTTTGCATGCTCTGACTGAACTCCTATGATTTTAGGAAGTTCTTCAATAATTCCAAGTTCAAAAAACTTCATAAATCCATTTAAAATAGCTGTGATATTTCCTGCATTTCCAATTGGAACAAAAACAGCCTTATTTTTCATATCAAAATCAAAGTCCTGGGCAATTTCATAGGAAAATGATTCTTGTCCAAGAATTCTCCAGGCATTTTTTGAATTTAAAAGGGCTACATTGTAGTTTTCTGAAAGATATTCCACAACTTTCATACAATCATCAAAAACTCCTGGTATTTCAAATACCTGAGCTCCGCTTCCAAGGGGCTGGGAAAGCTGTTGGGGAGTAACTTTTTTATGGGGAAGCAAAACAGCTGATTTTACCCTGGGGTAAAGATAAGCTGAGTAAAGTGCAGCAGCTGCACTTGTATCTCCGGTTGATGCACAAACTGCAAGAATGTTTTCAGATTTTCCTGAGTTTAAAAGAAAATTTATATAGGAAAGAGCTGAGGCCATTCCTCTGTCTTTAAAAGAAGCACTGGGATTTTGTCCGTCGTTTTTATAAAAAAATTTAACCCCTGCATAATCTTTAAGATTATCATTGGCTTCAATCATGGGAGTGTGGCCTTCCCCAAGATATACAATTGAATCAAGGGGAATTACAGAACCAAGAAATTCGTGATATCTGTAAATTCCTGAAACTGCAGGTATTTTTAAAATCTTTCTAAAGTCCAGGATTTTTCTCCACTTTTCACCGGAAATCTTTTTTAGGTTTTCAAAGTTTCTGTCATGAAGAAGAAGCACTTTACCGCATTTTGGACAAATGTATAAAAGTTCGTCTATGGGGTGTTCACTTTCGCATCCAAGGCATTTGTAATACATTTCTCCCTGGGGAGAAGGAATAACAAGATCTTTTATATCTTCTGGGAAATAGTTAGTTTTCAATTTCAATTTTCTCCATATTGTTCATGTATGGCCTGAGTTTTTCAGGAATTATAATATCACCGTTTTCATCCTGACAATTTTCAAGAATTGCTGCCACTGTTCTTCCCACAGCAAGTCCTGAACCATTAAGGGTGTGGGGAAAAAATGTCCCTTTTTTACCTTTTTTCTTGTATCTTATATTTGTACGTCTTGCTTGAAAATCTTCAAAATTACTGCAGGAAGATATTTCTCTGTATTTATCCTGGGCAGGCATCCATACTTCAATATCATAGGTTTTTGCAGCTGAGAAACCAAGATCTCCACTGCAGAGGGTTACTATTCTATAGGGCAGTTCAAGCAGTTTAAGAACTTCTTCTGCATTGCTTAAAAGTTTTTCAAGCTCATCATAAGAGTCTTCAGGACGGGTGAATTTGACCAATTCAACCTTGTTGAACTGGTGCTGTCTTATAAGACCTTTGGTATCTTTTCCGTAAGAACCCGCTTCTTTTCTAAAACAAGGGGTAAATGCTGTAAAATAGAGAGGGAAATCATTTTCATCTAAAATTTCGTTTTTTAAAATATTTGTAACTGGTACTTCAGCAGTTGGAATCAGAAAATAATCTAGCCCGTCTATTTTAAAAAGGTCATCCTCAAATTTGGGAAGCTGCCCTGTACCTGTTAATGTGTTTCTATTAACAATATAAGGGGGAATGGTTTCAGTATATCCATGTTTTTCTGTGTGAAGATCAAGCATGAAATTTGTTAGGGCTCTTTCAAGTCTTGCACCTTTTCCAAGATAAAGAGGAAATCTTGCCCCTGTTATTTCAGCAGCTTTTTCAAAGTTGAAAATTTTAAGGTTTACTCCAAGATCCCAATGGGCAAGGGGAGTAAAGTCAAATTCTCTTGGGTTGCCGTGCTTTCTTAAAAAAACATTTTCGCTGTCATCTTTTCCAAAAGGAACAGACTCATGGGGGATATTTGGGATAGTCATTAATGCAGCTTCAATTTTTTCTTCAGCATCCCTTAAATCTTTTTCCATTAACTTAATTTTATCTGAAGTTTTTTTCATTTCTTCAATCATTGAAGATGCATCTTCTTTATTTCTTTTTTTTACTGCAATTTCTTCTGATACTGTATTTCTTTTGTTTCTTAATTCTTCTATTTCAAGAACAATTTTTTTTCTTATAATATCGTTTTCTTCAAATTGTTTTAAAATAGAAGAATCAGCCCCTCTTTTGTCAAGAGCTTCTTTAACAATTGATAAATTTTTCCTGATAAACTTGATTTCAAGCATTGGCGTACCTATATTAGTATTATTTTTGGTAAAGATATTAACAATCTCTTAGCTACCACGAGCTGAAAGATGCGTCAATCCTTATTCACAGAGTAAAAACAAGATTATGGAGGGATTATGCCTGCTGAAGACAATAAAGAGAAAAGACTACGCATGACTGGAGAGGTGGAAACTGCTGTTTTTTCTTTGCCTGAGGAAGATTTGAAGAAGAAAAAAGATGATGTTGTTAAAAGACTTTTTGGATTTGCAAATTACCTTGAGTCCAAAATAGCCATGCTTTATTATCCGGCTGCCGAGCTTGAATTTGATATAACTGCTGTTTTTAACGAATCTTTAAAACTTGATAAAGTTATTACCTTTCCTTTACTTAAGGACAAAAAGGAAAATATCAAATTTTATAAGGTTGACAATCTTAAGCAGCAGCTTGTGAAAAATGAAAACGGATTTATGGTTCCTAATATAAAAAAGTGTAGGGAAATTCCATGTGAATTTATAGATATTGCTATTATCCCAGGACTTGCTTTTGACGAAAAGGGCGGAAGAATAGCCTCAGATAGTGGTGAATACGATAGGATTATCACCATGCTTCCCATTACAACAAGAAAAATTGCCTTAGGCCTTGAAGAACAGATTGTTTCCCAGATCCCCATGGAATCAAGAAAAAAGTATGTTGATATAATAGTTACCGATGAAAGAATAATTTATAAAATCTAAACCATAAATATTTGAAAATTCAGGTCTAGTTAAGAATTAATTCAATTTTAATTAAGGGATTTATAGTTTTGACAGTTTATAAATCCCTTTTTTTAATTCCAGAGTTTTTTAGATCTAAGTTTAATTTTTTATTGTAAGACAATTAGTAAATACCTCAATTAAGCCAAAACTTTAAAGTTTTTAGTTGAAAAAAATAGAAAACAAATTAAACTGTGAACTTTAGTTGATCTAACAGCTTAATTTTTGATTTTTTTTCAAGGAATCATGAATTCCTTTATTGCCACTGCCTGAAACTCAAATTTTATTTCACCCTGAGTGAAAAGAGTGAAAAGTTCATTTGTAAAAGGTTGAAAAAGGAAATTTAAAGAAATTTAATTAATAAATAAATTTGATTTTGTTCGCTAAATCAGGTTAATCAAGGTCTTTGTATAAAAGCCTATTATAAATTGACAGGAGTAGTTAATGTCTCTGAAGTACAAGCGTTGGCGTGATCTTATGGTTGATAATCAATTGATCCCCAGGGGAATTGTAAATGATGATGTTTTAAGTGCTATGCGTGAAGTTCCAAGGCATTTGTTTGTAAGTGAAGCTTTTAAGGACCAGGCATATTCAGATCATCCTCTTCCCATTGGTGATCAGCAAACAATTTCACAGCCTTTTATGGTTGCAGAAATGACCCAGGCTTTAGAGCCCCATCCTGAGGATAGAGTACTTGAAGTGGGAACAGGTTCAGGTTATCAAGCGGCAATTTTGTCAAGGCTTGTATTCAAGGTTTACACAGTTGAAAGAATTTACAGGCTTTACAGGCAGTCACAGCAGCTTTTTGATAAATTAAGATACTTTAATATAGCCTCCAAATATACTGACGGAACCCTTGGCTGGAAGGACGAAGCCCCTTTTGATAAAATTATGATTACTGCGGGTTCACCAAATCCTCCTGTGAAATTATTTGATCAACTGGAAATTGGAGGTCTTTTGGTTGTTCCTGTGGGCAGTGAAACTTCCCAGGAGCTTATGAGATACAAAAAAACTGAAAAAGGTATAGAGGAAGAAAATCTTGGTGGATGCAGGTTTGTTAAGCTCATAGGCAAGCATGGCTGGGGGGGATAGTTTTTGAAAAGATTATATAATTGGGTTTTGAGCTGGTCTGATTCAAAATGGGGGACTTATGCTCTTTTTATTCTTTCATTTGCCGAGTCTTCTTTTTTTCCTATTCCTCCAGATGTTCTTTTAATTGCCCTTTGTGCAGGAAAACCTTTAAAATCATTTTTTTATTCACTTATTTGTTCCCTTGGTTCTGTTCTTGGAGGAGTGTTTGGATATTTTATCGGCTTGAGATTCATGGATTTTATTGGCTATAAAATAGTTGTCCTTTACGGGTTTCAGAAAAAAATGGATCAAATCGGAGTTCTTTATAACAATTATGATGCCTGGGCCGTAGCCATAGCAGGTTTTTCTCCCATTCCATATAAGGTTTTTACCATTGCTGCCGGTATTTTTGAAATAAGTCTTCCTGTTTTTATTGCGGCTTCATTTTTTTCAAGGTCACTTAGATTTTTTATTCAGGGAACTTTGCTATATTTTTACGGTGAAAGAATTAAATTTTTTGTGGACAAATATTTCAATGTTTTAGCTGTTGTTTTTACTGTTCTTCTGGTTGGCGGGTTTGTTTTAATTAAATATGCTTTTTAATTGTTGGTTAAAAGGAAAGTTTTAAAAGCAGCCATAATAGGAGAGGGAGTTCTTTCTTTATTAAAGCTAAGGTAAAAATTCCTTGAAAGATTTATTCCTTTAAGGGGAATAGCCTTAAGGCTTTTGGCTTCTAGCTCTTCAGAAACTGCTATTGGAGAAAGGATTGAAATTCCAATTTTTCCTTTAATTCCCTGAATTATTGCTGATGTGCTTCCAAGTTCTGCTATAATATTAAAATCATCAATTTGAATATTGTGTTGGTTTAGTCTTTTTATAAGGGATTCTTTTGTTCCAGATCCTTCTTCCCTCATTATAAAAGGTTGGTTTTTAAGCTCATTTATTTCTATTTCTTTTTTTGAAAACCACTGATGTCCTCTTGGAACTATAACGCGCATCTCATCTTTTGTAAGAGAAACCTGTTTAATCTTTTTATTTAGTGATTTTGCACCCACAATCCCTATTTCAACTTCAGCATTTATAATTTGCTGAATTATTTGAGAAGTGTCGTTTATTGACAGGGAGATTTTCACATCTTTGTTTTTTGAGATAAATTTTCCTATTAAGGGAGGCAAAATATAGTTCCCTGGAATTGTACTTCCGCCGATTTTGAGTTTTCCCTTAATTGAGCCCTGAAATTCGGCCATACTTGCTTCTGTTGCTTCTTTTAAAGCAAGAATTTCCTTTGCTCTGGAATATAAAAGAGCTCCTGCACTTGTGGGAACAGCTTCTTTGCCAAGTCTGTCAATGAGGCGGCAGTTAAAGTGGGATTCCAGATCTTTTATATGGCTGCTTATTGTTGGCTGTGAAAGATGAATTGCTTTTCCTGCCCTGGAAAAACTTTTAAGTTCAACTACTTTGGAAAAAATTTTAAGCTGCCAGAGATCCATGGATTAGTTTTGTCCTTTATTGAATTTTTTCAGTATTTCCTTGTGAACAAGGGGGGGAACCATTCCTGTGATGTCAGCTCCAAAAGCAGCAGCTTCTTTTATTCCTGATGAGCTTGTAAATATCCATCTTAAACCGGTCATAAAAAAAACTGTTTCTATATTTCTGTCAAGCCGTCTGTTCATCATTGCCATCTGAAATTCGTTTTCAAAGTCAGATAAGGCTCTCATTCCCCGAATAACAGCATGGATATTGTTTCTTTTTGCATAATCAATGAGAAGTCCATTGTAACTGTCAACCTCAACTCTTTCAAAATCTTTTAAGGATTTTTTTATAAGCTCTATTCTTTCTTCCACTGAAAAAAGTGATTTTTTTGCTGGATTGTACATTACGGTTACAATAACTTTGTCAAAAATTTTGATAGATCTTTCTATTATGTCAATATGACCGTTGGTGATGGGATCAAAAGAGCCCGGATAAATAGCTGAAATTGGCATTTATAAAAATATCCCCTTTGGAAATTATGATAAGAGTTATTTGAAAAACAAATACAATTTTTCTATATCATGGAGTTTAAAAAACTTACAAGGCTTTTGCCGTATTTTCTTGTGTCAATTAATTTAAAAATAGAAGGGTCAGGAGTTTCTTTTTTTGAATGTTCAACAATTATAGTGGTTTTTTCATTAATAAACCTGGCTGATTTTAAATTTTTAAGGGTTTGGTTTACCAAGCCTTTTGAATATGGAGGGTCAAGAAAAACAAGATCAAAGTTTTTATCTGAAAATAAGGTGTTAATATCTTCAGGCAGATTTTTTTTTAAGATTTTAGAGCTTTTTTCAAGGTCAAAGTTTTTAATATTAAACTTCAAGCACTCAAGGGGGTCTTTGTTGTTTTCAACAAAAATACAAAAGCCTGCTCCCCTGCTTAAAGCCTCTATTCCAAAGGAACCGCTTCCTGAGTAAAGATCAAGAATAAGTGAATTGTTTATTTTGTCCTTAAGAATATTAAAAATACTTTCCCTTGTGATTCCAGATGTGGGTCTTGTGTCCAATCCTTTTGGAGTTTTTAATTTTCTTCCTTTTAAAATTCCGGTGTTTATTTTCAATTTTAATCTTTCACTATTTTTTCAATTTCTTCTTTTGTCAGCCCTGTTTCTTTTGCTGTTTTTTCAATATCGTTTTCAAATTCTTCAAACTTTTGTTTTATGAATATTTTTTCAAATTCTTTCATTGCTAAATTGTAGTTGTTTGTTTTTATAAGATTTTCAGTTGTTTTCAATCTTGGAGTTTTGTCTGTTAAATATGAAAATTCCATGGGAAGATCTTCAGGTTCAATATTTCCTTTGTCTATCATCAAGGTGATACTGTTGATAAAGTTTTTAAGTTCCCTTACATTTCCGGGCCAGTCATGGTTTTCAAGGATTTCAAATGTTTTTTGACTCAGCTCTTTTTTTTCTGTGTTATAAGCAAAAGAAGCTTCTTTAAGAAAATGTTCGGCAATAATTTTTATATCCTCTTTTCTTTCTCTAAGAGGAGGTAAGTTAATATTTACAACATTAAGCCTGTAAAAAAGGTCTTTTCTAAAATCTTCTTTTTCAAGATGAACGCTTGTGCTGGAAATTATTCTTGTATTTATCTTTATTTCTCTGGATTCTCCAAGTCTTGTAATTTCTTTTGTTTCTATAAACTCAAGGAGCTGCTCCTGGGTTTTAAGGTCAAGAGCATTGATTTCATCAAGGTAAAGAGTGCTTGAATCTGCCAGCTCAAGCTTTCCTTTCACTCTTGGGGAATCAGGGGATAAAAAGCCTTTGGAGCAGCCAAAAAGAGTTTTTTCAGCCGATTCTTTTGGAAGGCAGGCACAATTAATAGTGACCATTTCAAACTCAGATCGTTTACTTAAAAAATGAATATTTCTTGCAGCAAGTTTTTTGCCTGTTCCGTTTTCCCCGTAAACAAGGATGTTTTCATCTGACATTGCAGCCTGAAAAAGTTTTCCTTTAAGTTCATTAATTACTTCTGAGTTCCCTGTGAAAGAATTTTTATCAAGGTTCTTTTTTTTAAGATACCTGTTTTCCTCTTCAAGTCTTTGGTATTCCAGGGCATTTTTTATGGCTACCAGGGTTTTGTCTATGGCCAGAGGTTTTTCTATAAAATCATAGGCTCCCAGCTTGGTTGCATACACAGCATTGTCAATATTACCGTAACTTGAAATAATAATAACAGGAATAGAGTTGTTTATTTTTTTTATTTCCTGCAAAGTTTCTATTCCGTTTATTCCAGGCAGGTAAATATCAAGAAGAACAAGATCTGGCTCTTCTTTTTCTATTTGTTTCAATGCTTCATATCCGTTTTGAGCAGATGAAACAACAAACCCTTCGTCTCTAAGCATTTCTGTTAAAAGTTTCAAGATTGCTTTTTCATCATCAACCACAAGAATATGGGGACTCATATCAATTTCCTTTATTTATACATGAGTTGAGCGTTTCTTTTTATACAGGAAGCTCCACAATAAAGCATGCTCCTCCTGTTTCACTCCCATCAAGGGTTATGGTTCCTTCATGGGAGCTTATTATTGAGTTTACAATTGTAAGACCAAGTCCTGTACCTGATTTTTTAGTGGAAAAATAGGGTTCAAAAAGTCTTGTACTTTTGTCTTTGTTAATTCCAGGCCCTGAATCGGAAAATTTTATGCTTAGAAGTTTTTTGCTTTTTTTAAGATGAGTTTCAATATTTAATACTCCTTTGCCGTTCATGGCAGCAGCGGCATTTTCCACAAGGTTGATTACTGCCTGACTTATTTGGCGTTTGTCCATAAAAATTTTAGGCAGTTTTTCAGGAAGTTTTATATTAAATTCTATTTCAGGGTATTTTTCTCTGTAAAGGGGAATTGTTGAGCTTAAAACATCATTAAAGTCAGCCAAGGTTTTTTGGGGTGATGGAAATTTTGCATAGGAGGCAAATTCATTTACAAGATTTCTCATAATTTCAACATGGTCAATTATTGTTTTTGTGCAGTCTTGAAAAATTGTGTCCTGACGAAGTTCAGGAAATTTTCTTTGAAGCCTTTGTGCTGCAAGGGAAATAGGTGTAAGAGGGTTTTTGACCTCATGGGCAATCTGTCTTGCAATTTCACGCCAGGCGGCCATTCTCTGGGCTTTTTCAAGCTCTGTTACATCTTCTGAAACAGTAACTATACCTATGTTTTTTCCTATTTCATCATGAAGAGAGGAAAATCTGAGTAAAAGATTTCTTTTGTCATTTTCAATTGGAAGCTGGACAGGAATTTCCTCTTCAATTATTCTTTTGTCTGATTTAATATATCTTTTTGCAAGTTCACAATATTTTTTGGGAAGAACATCCTCGTAATATTTGCCTATTATAAGGGAATAGTCAGTTTTAAAAATATTTCCAAAAGCCATATTTGCAGCTGTTATTGTTCCGTTAGAGTCAATTGCTATCACCCCTGTGGAAATATTTCTCAATATGGTTTCAATATATCTTGTCCTGCTTGCAAATTTTTCATTTTGCCTTTGAACAGTTGTTTTTGCAGTTTTAAGCTCGGTTGTCATTTCATTGAAAGAATTTACCAGGGTTCCTATTTCATCGTCTGTTTTGGATTTAAGTTTAAGATCAAGATTTCCCCTGGAAATTATTCTTGTGGCATTTACAAGATCCATTATTGGATCAGTTATTGTTTTGGAAAAATAAAAGGCAAACCAGATGGCTGAAAAAAGCACAAGAAAGCTCACCATAAAAAGAGCTATAATATAAGTTGTCTGAACTGAGCTTTTCATAAGCTTTATTTGCTGATATTCTTCATAGCCTTCAGAGATTTTGTCAAAGTTTATTAAAATTCTTGGCTCCGCTTTAATCCCTGTGGAAATATAAAGGTCATTTGTTTTAATTATGGTCTTAATTATTTTTATATTTCCGCTGTCAATTGTAATGGTTATAGGAAATTTTTCAATATTTTGAATTCTGGTTTCAGCTATTTGAGCTTCAGGGCCAAGACTTTGTTTCATGGCAAAATAAAGTCTTTCCCCTGATTTTGAATATACCTCAACAAAATCATAAAGAGATGGCTCTATTAACGCCTGAAGTTCTTTTTGTTTAGAATTTTTAAAATTGCTTAGGTTTTGTTCTATAAAGTATGAGTGGTTTTTTTCCAGGTATTTATAATATTCATGGCCTGCATCAATGGAGTTTTTAAGAGCTTGCTCTACAGGAGCATTAAACCAGTATTCAATACTTGAATTTATAAAGTTTACAGAAGATATGAAAAGCAGGGCATTGGGAATTAGAGTAATCAAAATAAATGCCATTAAAAGCCTTGTTTTGATTTTTGATCCTGGAATCTCTGTTTTTCTTTCATAGTAGAGTTTTATCAGGTTCCTAAGAACAAGAAAAATAAGAAGGAGAAGTAAAATCAGATTCAAGTTCATTATAAAAAAGACTAAAGCGGCATTGAGTTGAAAGCCTGAGTCATTTTTAAGAAACTTGATCTCAAAGAAGGCAAGAATTCCAAGAATTGCCACAATGACAATTATGAGTTTAAGCTCTTTTTTTTTCTGGTCTTTTTCCATTTTCAGATTTCTATGTTCTGGTTTGCCCAATCAGTTTTAAAATCCCAGGCAGATAAAAAGAAAAACACCTTGTGCATATAAAAAGGTAAAATAACTTCCTGAAGTCTTGCCCTTGCATAAACCAGGTGGTTTCCTTTTGATTTTAGGGGAAGTTCAACTTCAAAGTCTGTTATTGTTGTCATTTCAGATTTTACCCTTGTTTTTGAATTTATCACATAGGGTTCCTCGGAAATATAGGGTTTTATAATGAAAAATGTTTTTGTAAGACTGCTGTATTTGATTTTGTGAATTATCTCTTTTTTATATATTGTTTTGTTAGGAAAAAATCTTCTTTGTTTTTCAACTTTAATATCAAAGGAAAAGGTAACAGGGGTTCCACTTTGAATTAAGTTTGTAATGCTTTTTGAAAATGCATTTTCCGTTGAAAATGATATAAAAATTTTATTTTCTTTTTTGTTTACAATAAAGTTTGTTATTTTTGTTTCCTGGGCAGACAAAGAAACTGAAAAAAAAGAAAAAACAATAAGAAAAAGTATAAAAATATTAAATTTTTTAAAATTTAAGCTCATAATATTTTAATCCGAGTTGGAGGGGAAAAAAAGACTTTTTATCCATCCAAGAGTTGTGTTACCCAATAAAAGATCCTTTTGAAGAATGTCAAACCCTTCAATAAGTTTGCCCGGGTTTGAGTACCAGTCCCCTCTTGTGATTATTTTTTTGTCGGGATCAAGCTCTTTGATTATTCTGGCAGGATTTCCTCCTGCTATTGTGTTTTCAGGTATGTCAGAAACCACAACCGAGCCTGCTCCGATAATTGCATTTTTGCCTATGGTTACTCCTTTGCATACAATAACACTGTCTCCAAGCCACACATTGTCTCCTATTGAAACAGGCCTGGTTTTTCCTATGGACTTGCTTCTGTCGTATATTTCATGCCAATCAGCATCTGTAATATATACTCCGCTTGCAAGCATGCAATTGTTTCCTATGGACACTGAAGTTGCAGAAGAAATTCTTACACCCGGGCAGACAAGGACATAATCGCCAAGTTCAATCCCTTTGGTGTCTGGAAGATCTGTCCATACTGTGAGTCTGATTTTTTTATCGGGAGCTGCTATGAAGTTAACGTATTTTCCCCCTTTTATAGGTGAACCGAAAAGTTCAATATGCCATGGCTTTATTGCATAAGATCCTTTGCCTATACTTTCAAAACCAGGTTTTACAAATTGCCTGAAATATTTATCCTGGATGTTCTCATGGAGTTTTTTCATCCAGTAGGGTCTTCTGTCTTTTCTCAATTAGAACTCGCTTTTAAAACTTTATATTTTAATTTAAGTGAAGTAAATTGTTTAAAATTTTCAATAGTTTAATTTAAATACCGCCAGGTGCTTTTTTGTTCCCAGAAAGCATGGGAAAAAAGATTTGAGGCAGGAGTTAAATCATAAAGGGCATCAGCTGCCATTATTGCCACTCCATTTGTCCATGTGTATTTTTCTTCGGGCCAGATAACCATATCTGGAAATGTAAATCCGCACCAAAATGATCCATCGTCTTCAAATCGTCTGTCAAGAATCCAGTTGAAAACAATTTCAGCTTTTCTTTTCTTTCCCATTGAGTTAAGGGCAAGAACAAGTTCGCAGGTTTCAGCCATTGTAATCCATGGGTTTTCTGAAACGCACCTGACTCCCATTCCTTCAACAATGAATTTTTTCCAGTATTTTTCCAGTCTTTTTTCGCATTCGTTTTTTGTCAGGGCCCCGCATAAAATTGGATAAAACCAGTCCATTGAATATCTTGATTTTGTAACATCAAAAACATGGCGTCTTTTTCTCAGTGCATTTTCAAGCTTAATTGCTGCAGTTTTCCAATGAGGATAATCAAACCCCAGTTTTTCTCCAAGGTAAATTCCACATTTAAGGCTGGTGTAAATTGAGCTTGATCCTGTAAGAAGGCACATTTTGTCTATATTTCCTTTAGGGCTTTTTGCCCAGTAGATTTCCCCTCCTTCTGCCTGGAGTGAAATTACAAAATTAAGTCCTTTTTCTACAGTAGGCCAGATATAGCGTGTAAAATCCAAATCTTTTGTAATTATAAGGTATTGAAGCAGTCCCACTGCAATATAAGAAGACATATTTGTATCTTTTGTCATGTCTTCAGGTGAGCCGTTCATATATGATGCATAAAAACTCCCGTCGGAATTCTGGGTCTTTTTAAGCCATTCAAAACCTTTTTTAGACTCTTGGAAATAGCCGCAGATATTAAGTCCCATTATTGCTTCCACCATATCCCAGGAGTCTGTTTTCTCTCCTATAGCCCAGGGTATTTCACCAGTGCCTTTTTGGGCATTGATTATGCTTTTAGCACAATCTTCAATTATTGTTGTTAAAGGTGAATTTGTTATTGCCGCCTTGTCCTGTGATTTTATATTCAAATCTAAATCTCCGGAAAATTTAATTTTATTGTACAAAGTTTAACAGCCCAAACCAATATATTTAATTTAATCAGATAAATTAACAATTTGCTCTCCATCATAAAATAACCATTATAAAATACAATGCAGAACAAATTTTTTTATCAGATAAGCTGTATAATTACAATAATTATTAGGGGATTATCTATCAAAGGAGCTGCTCAAATCTTGAGGGTTGTTGAAACAAATTTGAATTAAGTTAAAATTTAAGGATTGATAAGTTGACTTTTTATAAGACATCAATTAATCAATAAGTCTTGATATCTCGGGTGGGGTTTTAGTTTTGATCAATTAAGATTACTTTACTGCCCGGCTGTACTTAATTTTCAGGAAGGATTATGGGACAAATTAAAGTTTTTGAAAATATAGCAAATGTAAATGCCTGGTCAACAAATTGTAAAAAAGATGGTTTCAGTGTTGGATTAGTACCCACAATGGGGTTTTTACATGAAGGCCATCTTTCACTTATTGACAGGGCAAAAGAAAAATGTACCAGGGTAGTTGTAAGTGTTTTTGTAAATCCTGCCCAGTTTGGTGAGGGTGAAGATTTTGAAAGTTATCCCAGAAATTTTGACAAAGATTTTGAGCTGGCTTCCAAAAGAGGGGCTGATGCTGTTTTTTTTCCATCAGCTAAGGAAATTTATCCTGAGAATTATCAAACCTATGTGGATCTTGAAAAACTCCCTGATCATTTATGCGGTAAATCAAGGGTTGGTCATTTTAAAGGAGTTGCAACCGTTGTTTCAAAGCTTTTTAATATTGTTCAGCCTGATTTTGCTTTTTTCGGAGAAAAGGATTTTCAGCAGCTGGCAATTATAAAGCAGATGGTAAAAGATCTTAATTTTCCTGTAACAATTGAAGGGGTTCCTATTGTAAGGGAAAGCAGCGGACTTGCACTGAGTTCAAGAAATAGTTATTTGTCGGAAGAAGAGCGTAAAAACGCAATTCTTTTATATAAAAGCATTCTTGAAGCAGAAAAAATAATCAAGGCCGGAGAAAAAAAATCTTCAAAAGTTATAGAGGTTATCAAGGGTGTTATTGGTCAGTATGAAAAATCAAAAATTGATTATATAAATATCTGCGATCCTGAAACCCTTGAAGATTTAGAGTTTATAGATAGGAAAGTTGTTCTTGCAATGGCTGTTTTTATTGGGAAAACAAGGCTTATAGACAACAAGGTAATAATTCCCTGATCAAAAGGGAAACAAAATCATAGAATCGGGAGGTAACATGGCCAAAGAAAGTGTGTTGTTTACTTCAGAATCTGTTACTGAAGGTCATCCTGACAAGGTGGCTGATGCAATTTCAGATTCAATTTTAGACGCCATTATTGAACAGGATAAAAAAGCAAGGGTAGCTTGTGAAACTCTTGTAACCACGGGTCTTGCTTTTATTGCGGGTGAAATTTCAACTGAATGTTATGTTGATATTCCTCAGATAGTAAGAAATACAATCAGGGAAATAGGTTATAATTCTTCAGATATGGGTTTTGACTGGCAGACATGCTCTGTACTTACAAGCATTGATCATCAGTCTCCTGATATTGCAGCCGGAGTTAATGAAGGTGAAGGTCTTTTCAAAGAGCAGGGTGCCGGAGATCAGGGGTTGATGTTTGGGTTTGCCTCAAGTGAAACTCCTGAGCTTATGCCAATGCCTATAGTGATGGCACATAAGCTTACAAAAAGACTTGCAGACGTTAGAAAAAACAAGATAGTGGATATATTCAGACCCGATGGCAAGGCACAGGTTACAATTGAATATGAAAATTGTGTTCCAAAAAGAATAGATGCAGTTGTTGTTTCAACTCAGCACACAGAAGATTCAACCTATGATCAGGTAAAAGAAGCAGTGATGGAAGAAGTTATCAAAAAAATTATTCCAGCTGAAATGCTTGATTCAAATACCAGATATTATATAAATCCCACAGGCAAATTTGTTGTGGGAGGCCCCATGGGAGACTGCGGACTTACAGGAAGAAAAATAATCGTTGATACCTATGGAGGTCAGGGAAGTCACGGAGGAGGATGTTTTTCAGGAAAAGATCCTTCCAAGGTGGATAGAAGTGCATCGTACATGGGAAGATATATTGCAAAAAACATTGTTGCTTCAGGCCTGGCAACAAAGTGCGAGGTTCAGCTTGCTTATGCAATAGGCTATTCTGACCCGCTTTCTGTTCTTGTTGATACCTTTGGTACAGGAAAGGTTTCAAATTCTGAATTATCTTCTGCAATAAGAGAAATTTTCAGCCTTACTCCATCTGGAATTATTAAAGAACTTGACCTTTTAAGACCGATTTATAAAAAAACAGCAGCATACGGTCATTTTGGAAGGGAAGATGAAGACTTTATTTGGGAAAAAACAGATAAAGCCAAAATTCTTTTAGAAAAGCTTGGTTAAAAACAAATCTCCCTGGTCATTATAAAATGACCGGGGAAGTTTTTTTTCAATTTTTATTTTGTCAGAATAATAATATCTGACAATTTCTTTGTATGTATATCCTTTTTCAGCCATTTTTTTTGCTCCCCATTGGCTCATTCCTATTCCATGTCCAAAACCTTTTCCTCTTAATTCTATTCCGTTGCTAAGGCTGGTGATTTGAAAAAGAGTGCTTTTTACTGTATAATATCCTGTCTTTTCCCTGAATTTCTCTCCATTAAAAGAAACTTTACCTTTATTTGTTTTTAAAGTGATTTCAGAAACTCTTCCAGAGGGAGTTGTTTGGGAGATATAAACTTTGTTAATCTTGGTGGGACTGCTGAACAATAAATTGGAAAGCTGATCATAAGAAAAAAAAGCCTTCCATTCATTGGCAGGACTGAAATTATCAGTTTTTTGTTTTAAATATGAAAAGTTCTTTTTCCAAAAATATACAGGATCTTCTGTAAAACCTCCGCTGTTTGAATGAAAAGCAGCTAGAACTGGTTTTTCATTAAGCAAAATAAACTCTGAATCTGTTAGTTCTACAGCTTGGGAGGATTTTTCACATATGTTTTCAATCCCTTTGTAAACTTGTGATAAAATTCCTGATTCAAGATGATAGCTGTTTTTTTGGTTTTGTTTAATCATGAAAAGAGCATAGGTTCTTGAGGCTACAGCCTGAGCTTTGAGGGCTTCATCATGCCAGGAGCCGGGCATTTCTGAGGGTACAACAGATTTTAAATAGGACCCAAGTTCCAAAATATTTATTATTTCAATTTTTCCATTTTTTTGATTAAGAATTAATTTACCTTTGTATCTTTTGCTTTTAAAATTTATAGGAATGTCCTCTGAAGAAATAATTGTATTGTTTTTTAAAGTGTCGATCCCGTTTATTTTAATTGTATTTTCAGGGGAAAGGGAGGCAGATATTTTTTTTGAATTCAGGGGAACTAAATCTATATAAAAAAAGGTTTCAGATGAAAAAGAGCATTGTTTCAGGTTGCCTAAAAGGACTCTTACAGGAATTTTATCTGTTTTAAATGAGTTTTTTGAAACTTCAAGAAGCTCCATTGCTTTTTTTACTCTTATATGGCCGGGGAATTTGGAAACAAAGTTTTCAAGATAATCAAAGCTTTTTTTAAAATTTTGGGTTTCTGCTTCAATTGCTGCAAGGGAAAACATGGCATCTCCTGCAGCTTCGGTTTCAGGGAAAGATTTTAAAATATTTTCCAAGGCAGCTTTTGATTTGTGAATATCTGCGTCTTTTTTCCATAGGATCATTGAGTATAAAAAAAGAGCATTGGCCTGTTTTTCCTTGTGAAAGTGGTTGTTTGCAGTTATCGAAAGGTATTTTTCCCTTGCTTTTACCACCTCATTTTCAAGGATATATTTTCTGGCGTCTTCCATGGATTGAATATATAATGGTTGAGAAAAAATCCCAGTTGAAATAAGTATAAAATACAAGAAAATAAAAACTACTTTTAAACTCAAAATTATTTTAGTCGACATAATGAAATATTTATTTTCCCTTTCAAGTAAAATAGGACGAAGTTTTTTAAATTACCTGGACTATATTTTTTCTTTATCCGGATTACTATACTGTATTTTAAAAATATTTGTAAAAGGAAATTATTCAGGAAAGAAGCTTGTACGGCTTGGAATAATTGAGCAGATTTATTTTACCGCTGTCCAGGCCTTAAGAATCATTATTCCCATAGCCCTTGTAATTGGGACTGCTTTTTTTCTTCAGTTTTCAAAAATTGCAGATCAATATGATTTGGGTAAGCTTGCCGCTGTTATTCTTTTAAGGGAGTTAGGACCTATGATTGCTGCTGTGGTGGTTATTTTAAGATCTGCCACAGCTGTTACAACCGAAATTGGATATATGAATGTTCAAGGCGAAATGGATGCTATCCAGATGGCCGGGGTTGATCCTTTAGCACTTATCTGCCTTCCAAGGCTTATTGGAATTACAACCGCAATTTTATGCCTTTTTATAGTTTTCAGCCTTGTATCAGTTCTTGGGGGTTTTGCTTCTGCCTGGATACTTTCAGATATTTCACTTCATAGATTTCTTTTAACCATTGGAAAATCAATTTCATTTTCAGATGTATTTGCTGTTTTATTTAAAGCCATGGGTTTTGGAGTTATAATAAGCATTATTTGTCTTTACAGGGGGTTTGAAGCAAAGAACTCAATAACAGAAGTCCCTGTACGGACAGCAAAGGCAGCTGTTGAATGTTTTTTTTATTGTTTGATTTTCAATGTTCTTATTTCTGTTATATTTATGCTAAGAGGTTAAAAAATGGAACAGAAAAAAACAATAATAGAATATAAAGACTGTATTATTTCAAATAAAAACCTGACTCTTCCAAGATTTACAATGAGTTTTGAAGAAAGTGAACTTGTTGAAATAAAGTCTTTAGGCGATGAAATATCTTCTCTTTTTATAAGAGGGATTTCAACCCTTGCTCCCTTGGAGGGGAAAATTTTTTTCAATGGAAATTCCTACGATCCAATGGATCAAGAAAAAATTTTGAAACTAAAAAGAAATCTTGCTTATTTAGGGCCTTTATGTGCTCTTTTAAGCAATCGTAGCCTTTTAGAAAATATTTTATTGTTTAGATTATGGGAAGAAGATTTAAGAAAAATAAACCCTGATAAAAACTTTATCGCTGATTGTGAAAAGGCAGGAATTTCGGGTTTTCTTTATAAAAGACCTGAGAAGACTACAGAGGAAATAAAATGCGGAGCATTTCTTGTAAGGGAGTTTTTAAAAAATCCCAAAATTGTTTTTATGGAAAGGCCCTATCTTTTCACAAGGGGAAGGCTTGACAGATTTTTACTTGAAAAGCTTGAAAAAGTTTCACAGACAAAAGTACCTATTGTTTATTTTTCAAATTCCGGATTTGTTCCTTCTTTAAAGGTTACCCATAAAATAATAATTGAAAAAGAAAAAATTGAAAAAATTAAGGTGAGTAATGGATCTGATGTTTAAAGACAAAGATAAGATTGTAGGTTTTTTTATTCTGATGATAAGCACTTTGCTTTTACTTTCTCTAGTTCTAATAGGAAGGGGAAAAGGGCTTTTTAAAAACTATATTGAATACCATGCTATTTTTGAAGAAACTTACAACCTTAAGGAAGGGGCTCCTGTAAAGCTTTTCAATGCAGAAATAGGAAAAGTTAAAGATGTAAAACTTGTTGATGATGATGTAAGGGTTCAAATTCTTATTGTTGATGAATATTCAAACCGGGTAAGAGAGTCTTCTTATGTTACAGTTACCAGTCCTACTTTTATAGGTTCTGAATATATAGCCTTGACAAGTCAGGATAAAAGCTCCGAGCTTATTCCAGAAGGAGGGCAGATACCTTCAATAGAAAAAACTTCATTTTCAGATCTTATGGACGAGTTTCAAGTTGAGAAAACTGCCAAAAAATTTGTTGAGACAGTTTATGATCTGTCTGAGATGGCCAAGAAATTAAATTCAGATCAAGGGCCTGTTTTTTCTATTTTGTCTGATATTGAAACAATTGTTCATGATATAGAAAGCGGCAAAGGAAACCTAGGTGAAATTCTAAGAACTTCTAAAATAACAGATCAATTGGAAGCTAGGCTTGTGCAGATTGAAAAAATACTTGGAGATGTAAAAATTGCTGTTTCTAAAACTCCCTATACAATGGATCTTGTAAATGAAAATCTTGAAAGGGTGGGTAAAATAGGAAAAAATATTGAATTGAGTTCTGAAAATATCAATCTTATGGTTAATGAACTCAGGGTTAAGCTCAATGAAATTAGTACAATAATTTCAAATATAGAAAAAGGAAGTGAAACTGTTCCTGCTATTACTGCAACAGCTCTAAATGGTCTTCAGGAAGTAAGAGAGGGAGTAAGAAAAATAGACAATACAATAGAAGCCCTCCAAAAAACCTTCATAATTAGAAATAAACTGCCTGAAAGACAAGAACCTGAACAATATAAGTTAGATTTAAGGCCTTGATTATCAGGATGAATTGATAATTTAAAAAGGTTTTAAAAACTCCATAATTTTCTTAAAGCAGATTTCCGATTTTTTTGAAGGGGTAATTGTTGAAAAAATTATTTCTGGGATCTGCTTTTTTTTTACCTGCTCAATGGAAAATTTGAAATTCAAGTCAAAAACCCAGCTCATTTGGGAAAGTTTAAGATCGGTCAGAGATTTTACTGCTGTTATTGAAGCAGGTTTGTGATTTAAAATATCTGAAATAATTTTTGGAGAAATCTCACCTGAATCTTCAAAATTCATTGAAATTATTTTTGAGTTTTTATTGGTTCCAAGGTAATTTTGGCAAACAACCCTGTATATATCAAGTTTATCAGCATCCCTTAAAATTTTTAGGAAAAAAGATTTTATATGTTTTTTTGATTGTTTAAATTCAGGCATCTTTTTTTTGTTATGGAAAAAAAGAGAGCTTAAAAACACGTCTCTTTTTTCCTTCTCAATTTTAAAAACAAGATTTGTTCTTATTGCTTCCAGTACAGATTTTTTTCCATGATCACAGGAGATAAGATCATTAAATGTTTTAAATTCTGCAAATTGGGGGAATCTTCCCATATCATGAAAAAGTCCTATTAATTCACAAAACTTAAGCTCTTCGCTTGTCAGACAAAGTTTTTCCCCAATTTTTACTGCTTCAACAGCAACATTTTTACAATGAATTTCCTTAAGGTGGAAAGCTTCATAAAATTGAGGAAATCTGGTTTTAAATTCAAGTGAATAGTTTGTAAAAAATTTTATATAGTCCATAAATTTACTCTTGTTCTTTGTTGATCTTTTTTTATTTCAAGCTTATCTATAGTACATATTTCAAGTAAATCCAAATATACTTAAGCTTGAATTCATTGATTTTCAAGGTGACTGACTTTTGGGAAGGACTGGAAGTGTTATGAATGTGATTATCAGAACAAATTGACAGATAATATTGCTTTTTTTAAAGAAGTAAGATAAATTTTTACTTATCCAAAAATATCTAATGGGCTTAATATGCTTAAAAAATTTCTTTTTGTCTTTATACTGGTTGTTTTCACATCATGTGTTTTTTCTGATAAAAGGTCGGAAGACATCCTAAGGTTTGATTATACCTTTGAAGAGTTAAGGGATAGTGCCCTTCTTCCATCTTGGTTTTTAAACCCTTCGCCTGGAAAACTAGTAGGATCTATTGGAATGGCAAGAACTGTTTCTGTTGGAGGCGATCCTGAGTATTATTCAAGAAAATATGCCTTAGACGGGATCCTTGATTATTATGGTGTAAAAGTGGACAATGATAATCAAAACTATAAAGATATTTTAAGTGGAGAAAAAAACACTGCAATTTTAGGCGGTCGAAGTTTTTCCATTCCAAACACTTTAAAATCAAGAGATTATATAATAACAAGGGCTGTTTCAGGAACTTCCGGGAGCTTTCAAAAAGATTCTTTAAGCCATAACTTTTCCCCCTATGATTGTAAACCCGGCTGGATTTGTTCGCCGGGCTCAGGGGAGTTGGGAGGAGTTCTTGGAGTAAGCTATCGTGCAACCTCTCCCCAGCGTCAGTATGAACTTGCCATAGAAAATGGTCTTCTTTTGCTTAAATATTCTTATGGTGTCGATGTTTCAGGAACCGAGGAAATAAGAAGGATCAGGAGCGGAACAGGGGTTTTAAGGCTTAGGAAGAATGCCTTAAGTGTTAAGATGATTGATAATAAAGATAGAATAAGACTTTATGTAAAAGAAATCAGGTATTTAGGGGAAACAATCTACCTTCGGCTGGTATCTCCGGATCTTCCAGCTTTTGAGGAAGATAATTCCTGGATATATGGAGATTTGAAAGGCGGTTCCATAGGTCAAAGCGGGAGAACAGCATCAAATCTTCTTTCATATCAGATTTACAATGCAGTTGATAAAGCAGTTATGAGTATGGCAAAAAACAAGGAACTTGGGATTGAGGTAGTAGAAACATTAGCCAAGACTTCAAACTCATCTTTTTTTGATCAATTGATAAAAAGCGATGTTGATACAAGGGTTTTTCCTTCTTTGAGAGGGTTTTATCTTGATCGAAATGACAGGGTTATGGTGTGGCTTATGCCAAACAGCTTATAATTTTAGTTTTGTGCTTTGAGCTTAAATAAAGCGGTAAAGGATCGAAAACAAAAGCTCTTTTTGCCCAGTTCATTTAAAAATTTAAGTTTTGGAACTTAATCTGGAATGGTCAAAAAAGGCAAGTTTTATTCATTAATAAATTAATTAATTTAAGGAGGATTTCTCATGATTAAAAAGCTGATTGTTTGTTCCCTTGTTTTGTTTGCAGGAGCATTTTTTCTTTCAAGCTGCGGTGGAAAAAAAGTTGAAAAAGCTGGTATAAACCTTCCGGATTGGGTTATTAATCCAACAATTGAAGGCGGAATAGCTTCCACTGAATGTGTTGTCTATACAGGCGACATAAGTCTTGACAAAGCTGAAGCCACTGCACTTGGGCGAGCTGATATTGCTAAGCAGATAGACATTAAAGTTAAGGCAATGGATAAAACTTACCAGAGCAAAGTCAGAACAAAAGATGGTGTATCAGCTGGCGGAGTTTTTGAAAGTGTTTCAAAGCAGATTGCTCAGCAGCAGCTTAAAGGTGCAAGAGCAATTAAAATGGACCTTATTGAAATTGATGGTAAAAAACAATGGTGTGTAATGGTTGCTCTTGATCCAACTCTTACAGAAAGACTTTTTAAAGAAATAGTAAAAGAAAGTGCTGTAAATCTTGATCCTCAGGATGAAAGCGTTCTTTATCAGGAATTCAAGGCTTATAAAGCAGGCCAGGAACTTGATGCAGAAATAGATAAATTGTAAGATTCTTTATATTATTTCCCGGCAGAATTTTGCCGGGATTTTATATTAATACAAAATCCAGAGGGCACTCCAATGAGAAAAACATTGATAATCAGCCTTTTTTTTATATTTTTAACTCCGGTTTTAATTCCTGCCCAGACAAGCTTTGACGACTTCAAAAAAATTCAGAAATCAGAATACAAAGGCTATAAAGATACAATTACTGAAGATTTTGAAAGTTATAAAAAAGAGCTGAAAGAATCCTTTTTAGATTACAAGAAAAAAGCATCTCAAGTCTGGGGTCAAAAAAATGCTGTAATGCCTGATAAAAAAATATGGGTACAATACAGAGATAATATGAAAGAACGAAATATTGTTGATTTTGAATCAGGGAAGGCCATAGTTGAAATTGCAGCTGAACCAGATGATGCAAAAGATAAAAAAAAGCTTCTTGAAAAGGTGACAAAAGCTATTGAAAAAGCTGTAACTTCAAAGCCTGATGAAAGGTCAATAATTGAAATAGCCAAAAATCCCGGAGCTGTTGAAGAAGATCCTAAAAAAGATGCTGTTTTAAAGGATCAGATAAAGAATAAAAAAGGGGAAATTGTTACAGAAAAAAATGCAGGGGAATTTGCAAAAGAACTTGTAAAAGATAAAAAAGTCAAAGTGAAAAATCTCAAAGGAGATGATGGAAAATCAAGACTTGTGGTAAGTGTGGATTTTCCTCTTGTTCCAGATCACCTTAAGAAAAGAGTTGATAAGTACAAGGCTCTTGTATTTAAGGAATCAAAAAGACGCTCCATTGAATCCAAACTTGTTTTTGCTTTAATGGAAACAGAAAGTGCTTTTAATCCCACAGCTAAATCTCCAGTTCCTGCCTTTGGGCTGATGCAGCTTGTTCCTGTAAGCGGAGGAAGGGATGCCTATAAATTTGTTCATGGAAAAGATCAGGCTCCAACTGATCGGTTTTTATACCAGCCTCCAAATAATGTTGAGCTTGGAACAGCTTATCTTTATATTTTGTATTACAGGTATCTGGCTCAAATAAAAGATCAGGAATCCAGACTTTGGTGTGCAATAGCTTCATACAACACAGGAGTTGGTAATCTCTTAAATACTTTTGCAGGTAAGTATTCCAGAAATAAATTCAAAAACAGAAGTGAATGGAGAAATAAAGGTTTTGGGAAAATAAATACAATGAATTCTGAAGAAGTTTTTAATTACCTTAAAAAGAATCTTCCATACGAGGAAACAAGAAATTATGTGGTAAAAGTAAGGGAAAGAATGCCTAAATACAGTTCCAATTAATGATTTTAGGGAGAGGAAATGCAAGCTGAAAAAAGCTTTAAATTTCAATTGCTTATATTGTTTTTTTGTATTGTTGTTGCTGGTTCAGGCTGTGCTACTTATGGTCAGGGCGTTAAAAAAACCTTGGATTTGGTTAAGCAGGAGAATTTCTGCCTTGCTGAAGAAGAGCTTAAAAAAGCTTTAAAGCCTGATGGAGACGACAGATTTTTGTACCATGTGGAGCTTGGTTCAATAACAAGGCTTGGCAGACAATACTCAGTCAGTAATGAATATTTTGAAACAGCAGAAAGAATTGCTGAAGATCTTTATACAAAAAGAAGCAAAGATGTCTTAAGTTCAATGCTTTTAAATCCAAGACAGAGCCCTTATCAGGGCAATGACCATGAACATATTTATATTAATTATTTTAAAGCATTAAACCATATGGATTTGGGGCTTTCAGGTCTTCTTGAGCCAAACACCAGTTTTGAAAATGCAAGAATTGAGCTGAGACGATTGGATTACAAGCTTAAGTCTTATGAATTTGACAAAGGCAATTATAAGGAAGTTGAAGATAAAAAGAAAAAAACTTTTGTAAGGCTTTTGGATATTTTCAGCAAGCTCCAGGGGAATTGGCTGGACAAAGACTGGCTTAAGTTCAGAGAAGATGCTTTTGCAAGATATGTTTCAGGTATTATTTATGAGATCAGCGGAATGTATGATGATGCAAGAATAAGCTATAACAATGCTGCTCAACTTTATGAAGAAGGGTATGTTAAACAATATTCTCTTGACCCTCAAATCATTGAAAGAGCCTGGTTTGATACTGTAAGAATGATGATTAAGTCAAGAAGCTATAGCAAGAGTGAATGGAAAAGTTTTGCATCAAAAAAGCTTTGTCCTGAAAAAATAAAAGCACTGGAAGAATATTGTCTGTCAAATGGGGAGATAGTTGTAATTGAGCATTTGGGGCTTTCTCCTGAAAGAAAAGAGCTTAATCTTCATCTTAATGTAGATTTAGACTCAAAATCAATTTATATGTATCCGGTTTTAATGGGTTCACCTTCGGATAAAAACGATCAAAGGGCCTGGTTTTTTCTTTTGTATGCAGACAAAGGTATCCTCAGCATGGTGAACAACTATTCTTCAGGAGGCCTTTCTAGCACAGTAAAAGGACTTCAAAGGAAAACCATAGGGATTGCTCCCCTCTGGTCTGTGGCAGAAAACATAGGCCTTATAGGGGCGTTGAGCAGCGGAGGAGTAAGAGTTACGGTTCCTTATTATTCTCCTCTTAAAACAAAGTTTGGAATGAGTAAAATGGTTGTGAATGGAGAGTTTAAGTTTCTTGTAAAGGGAGAAGATCTAGGACAGATTTCACTTCAAAATCAGCTTCTTAATTCAGGAAAAGACCTTAATGAAGCTCTTGCCAGGGAAACCTTGAAGAATCTGGTTGCATACCAGTCAGGAAGCGAGTTTGGAGACTTTGCTGTTCTTGGCGGGAAACTTTTTTCTGCAATCACAAGTGCTGCTGAAACAAGAAACTGGTTAATGCTTCCATCTGAAATAAGAGTTAATAGAATAGATGTTCCACCAGGAGAGCACAGTGTTGAAATTACCACCTATGATGTTTCAGGGCAGGTTATTTCCACTTTAAAAGAAAATATAAATATAAATCCCGGGGAAGTTAAAGTTTTGTTTAAACGAACTCTGGGTAATTATTAATTAAGGAGGATGAATGACTGTTTTTAAGATGAAAAAAATATTTCTACTTGTTTTTCTTGCACTTTTCATTTCAGGGTGTATGGGCGGCTCAAAGGTTTCAAGGGTTTCAACTGACGAAGTTACAGATATTTCAGATCGCTGGAATGACACAGACTCAAGGCTTGTTGCAGAAGAAATGATAGGGGATATGCTGACTTTTCCCTGGATCACCAGATTTCAGCAGAAAAAAACCGGAAAAATACCCACAGTTCTTATCCAGTCTGTAAGAAATAGATCCCATGAGCATATTGCAATAGACACTTTTGTAAATGATATAAAAAGAGCTGGAATAAGAGCTGGTAAAGTTGATTTTGTTGTTGGCGGGGAAGAAAGAATTGATATTCGGGATGAAAGAAAAGATCAAGATATTTATGCCAGTGATGAAACCAGGGCTGAAATGGGCCAGGAAATCGGGGCAGACTTTGTTTTAACAGGTTCAATTAACTCAATGGTGGATCAGGTGGGCTCGGAAAGAGTTACTTTTTATCAGATTGATTTAAAGCTGGTTGATATGACAACCAATAGAGAAGTTTGGAATGGTCAGAAAAAGATAAAAAAAGTAATGAAAAGAAGTTCGTTTTCACTTTTTTAATCAGGAGAAAAAATGTTGAGATTTAAAATATTAACTATCTTTATTCTTGGGCTTTTTATCACAGGATGTATGTCTTCTTCTGCTACAGGGGGAAAAAACTCCAAATTTGCCAAGGAAGAAAACTCCACTCCTTCATGGGTATATTCACCGCCTGAAGTTGGAGGATATGTTTATGGAGTGGGAATGGCCTCTATTTATTCTACCCCGGCTGAAGCAATGCAAAGAGCCAGGGAAAATTCTAGAGTTGAGCTTGTAAAGCAGCTTAGGGTAAAGGTTTCCGGGACAACCGAAGCTTCTGTTAAAAGAGAAATAGATCAGGGGAAAAGTAAAATAACCAGGTCTGTTTTTAATTATGCCAAATCATCAATTGAAGAAACAGAACTTCCAGGTATCAAGATTATTAAAACAGCAGTATCAAAAAAAGATAATCAGACTTTTGCCCTGGCTGAGCTTAACAGGTTAGAGGCTGAAATGGATCTTTCAGACAAGCTTGAATCAACTGAAAAAAAGATTGACCTGATTGCAAGTCAGCCCCTTTCAGGTGATAAGATAAAGGATATAAAAAAACTTATGCCTGCAATTGAGCTCATAGAAAAAAGAAATAAAATTGTTTCAGATTTAAGGCTTGTAGGCACAATGGTTGATGAAGAACTTGAAAAAGAAAGTCATATCAAATTAAAATCAGAAATTGCAGAGCTTTTAGACAGTCTTGTGATTGTTCTTAAACCTGGTTCTTCAGGAAAAAATCTTTCTTCAGGAATCAGAAAGGCTTTAGGAGATCAAAGCGTAAGAGTTCGAATGAGCGGTGAAGGGGATCTTTATCTTAAGTTTTCAGCAGATTTGAATACGGTTTTTAGAGACGGTATTTATTTTACTTTTGCAACTGGCCAGGCTTCTTTGATGGATAAAAACAATGATATAATAAGTGAGTTTTCCACAAAAGTTAAAGACGGATCAGGAGACAAGAATCTTTCTGTTAAAAGAACTGTTGAAAAGCTTGCTGATTCTTTAGGCAATTCAGTGGCAAAGGGGATTTTTGATTCTATTTAATAAATCTAAGGTTAGATCAATTAAATTTAGATTGCGATGGCAACCGGGGCCTTAAAGCTCCTTTTGCTGTCAGTTTAAAGTAGCAAATGTGCAGATATAAGCTTTAACCCTTAAATCAGGCTTGTTTTAAGGGTTAAATTTTTAATCTGGATAAAGAAAAGCCCGGCTTTTTCTAAATTGTAAATATGGGAGGCACTATAATGAAACGGTTAAACTGGCTTTTAGCTTTTTTGACAATTTGTTTTTTTGTTACCCAGACTTATGCTGAAGTGGATTTTAAGTCTTGGGTTACCCAGCAAAAAAAAGAATATAAAAAGTTTTTGGAGGAAAGGGACAAGGAATTTTACTCCTTTTTAAAAGGAGAATGGAAAAACTTTGAAATAGAAGAGGGAAAGATAGAGGATACAAAACCTAAGCCAAAACTGCCTCCTATTGCAGAACCTGATTTGGAAAAGATTTCAAAACCTCTTAAAACTGAAGAAATAGTGGAAAAAAAACAAGAACCGGTTCTGGTTGAAGAAGAAAAACCAGTATTGGAAGTTAAGGCAAAAAATCTTTTTGGGTTGGAGTTTTACGGAGAAATTCTTGAGTTTCCAAAGATTGATGATTTCTACAATCTCAAGCTTAAAAACACAGATAAAGACTCAATTGCAGAATTTTTTGCAGATTTTGCAGCCATTGATTCCTCACCAATTATTAACCAGCTTAAATTTTACAAATCTAAAAAAAGATTAAATGACTGGGGATATTTAATTCTTGCTCAGACATTTTCAGACAAGATTTTGGATGATAAAAACTCTTCAACTCTTTTTTTATGGGCAATTCTTCTTAAATCCGGATTTGATTCAAGGATAGGGTTTTATGAAGATGAAGTAAAACTTCTTTTTGCTTCAGAAGAAGACCTTTTTTCCATGCCTTTTTTTACCCTTAACTCAAAAAGATACTATCTTCATAACGGCAATCTGAAAACTTTAAGATCCTATGATGCCAAATATGAAGGAGCAGATAAAAAATTCAGGGTGGCATTATCTAATAGGCCTATTTTTCTCACAGAAAGGATTGGATTTAAGGAATATGGATTTGAATATAAAGGCAAAGAGTATTTTTTTGAAGGGTATTTTAACCCCCATCTTATTGAATATATGCAGTCCCTTCCTCAGCTTTCAGTAGAATCTTATTTTCTGGGGGAAATTGATCCTCTTATTTCAAAATATCTTGCAGTTTCAATTAAGGAAGAAATTAAAGATTTTTCAGATTATGAAAAAGTGAATTTTATTTTAAGATTTGTTCAAAAAAGCTTTCCTTATAAAACTGATGATGAGCAGTTTGGTTATGAAAAGTATTTTTTCCCTGAAGAAGTGATTTATTATCCTTATTCAGACTGCGAGGACAGATCTGCACTTTTTGCAGCTCTTGTAAAAGAAATCACAGGTTTTGGTGTTTTAATCCTGGATTATCCCGGGCATATTGCCACAGCAATTAATATTCCAGGTGATGTGAAAGGAGATTATATTTCTGTAAAGGGAAAAAAATACTATGTTTCAGATCCCACATATATCAATGCAGATGTGGGAATGATAATGCCTGGCTATGAAAATAAAAGGCCCAGTGTTACTATTCTTAACTGACAAAGAAGTTAAAAAGTAAATTTTGTTTACTTAAGATTTAATCCTTAAAATGTTAAATTTAGAAATAAAATTTTTAAATGATTAGCTTTTAAAAACTAAAAGGTTACCGGGATTAGCGGTAACCTTTTTTTTATTCTTTATTTTTTTTTCGAATAAATTTTGTTTTTTTCCAAAAACCTTCATGTTTAAGAGAATCAATAATATAAGGTGTTTTGTTTATAAGAAAAGCTGAAATCCAGATTGACCATAAAAACAGAACAAGTCTCCACAAGTTTATGGGAGCAAGAATTATAAAAACAGAGGGAATAAAATTGTCAGCCTTGTCTGAAAACCATTTTAGATTTCCTGAGTATGAGCCGTTTCCTGTTACCTGCATCTCAGGTATTCCAAGAAGACCAGATGAAACCGCATTATAAATTATTATTGCAGAGATAACTAAAAGAAAAACAAGCCCTGTTTGAATAAGATTGAAAAACTTTGTTTCTGCCGGAATAAGATTTTTTCTATACTCAATGGCAAGGAAAAATCCAAATACAATTATTATTTCAAGGAGGGCTGAAATAGAAAGTCCTGCTGCAAGAAGAATAAACTGATGGGGTTTTAAAAAAGATTTACCAAGTTTTGTTAAAAATATTGCAACAAGAATTACTCCTGCAAAATATCCCCAGAACAAAACAGCAGGGCCTTTTTTAGGGCCGTAAGTTCCTATTATCCATGATTTTGAAGGATATTTTATTTCCTGATTTATATTTGTTGATTCTGAATTTAAATTAATTTCAGGAAAATTTGTTTTTTGGGGAAGAAAAAAACTTTGGTTTTTATTCTTTTCTTTAAAAATAATATTTACCTCATTTGTTCCTGGAGAAAGGGGAAGGATAAGCTCTCCATTAAGTTCAGGAATTTGATTTTTAATATTGTTGATTATCAGTTCTTCAGGATAAATTTTTGAATTGTCATAGGTTATTTTATGATTAAATCCTTTTCCAGCTCGAATGGATGAATTGATTTTTAAGGTGTTTTTTGTTTGTCTTAAATCATAAATAAGCTCTGTTTTATCTATTGTAAAAAATCTGCCTTTAATAGGCTTAAGTTTTTCAGGAAGAATAAATCCTTTTGTTCCGGGTTGAAGGACAAAAACAGTATTATTATTGTAATTATATTTTACAGGAAGAAGCCCTTTTACTTCAAAATCTCTTAAAGAATCAGAATCAATCCTCCATTCTTCAAGATGAGTCATTTCTTTTTCTGAAATTATTTCAATATTTTGTCCAACTGGAATTTCAGATTCAAATTCCCAGGAGTTTACTTTGGGCAAAAGAGTGATTTCCAGTTTATTGTTTTTTATCTCCCCGGTTTTTTTGAGTATTTTTTCGTTTTCAATTAAATTAATTGAAACTTCAGCTTTTTTGTCATTGTTTTGGGGGTAAAATCTTTTAATTTTTGTTTTAATCTTCCATTCTCTGCCAAGGAAGAGGCTTCTTTCAACCACAGGAAAGGGTAAAGCTCCTTCTATCCCTTTTAAAGTGTTTTTTTCATTTTCATTTTTTGGAATAAATATTTTTATTAAAGGAGAAAAACCCCTATTTTCAATTCCTTTTGAGCTTACTCCTTCTGAATTAAAAGAAAGCTTTAAGGGAACCATGTCAAATTTAAGCTCAATTTCATCTTTTTTTGAAACAGAAAAAACTTTTAGTTCATGGATTCCTTTTGGAATAAAAGAAAGAGTTTTGCCCTTATTGTTTAAAATATAATGCTGTTCTTTGGAGTTTAGATAAAGATTTTCATATTCTAAATCTTTGGTTTGAGGAAGATAAACAGCACAGTCTTTAGTTGAATCAATATTAAAAATCATTTCAAGACGAATTTTATCTCCTGATTTTGAAGCATTCAAAGAGCAGTTTTTTATTATTGCAAGCTGATGTTCAAAGTTTTTTGTATTTAACAGTCTTTGTTTATATTCTTTTAAAAGATACTCAGGAGGATATTGAGATGAAAATCCTTTTTCAGGTAAAACCAGGCTTAGTGACAACCCAAGAACAAAAACTAAGGCTGTGTTTGTTTTGGATAAAGGCTTGAGTTTGCTGAAAATATTTTTAAAAGGAATAAGCTTGAAAAGAAGAATAAAAAGGAAAAAAATATTGGATAAATAAATGGCTCTTACTCCAATTGGAGGAATTAAATAAATTTTCATTTGATTATCCCATGCATTTTCAAATCTTATTTTTTTATTTTTCCACAAAGGAAGCCCAACTCCTGTCTGGGTAAATTCCTGGTCATTTATTAATTGATAAACTGGTTTTTCAATTTCTCTATCAATTGCCATTGTCCTTGTGTCTAGTCTTTGTTTTAAATTTGCAGAGCTTTTACGCATAAAATTATCAGTTGGAGTCAGCTGTTTTTGCTGGATAATCTCAGGCGGGTAGGTTTTATATGATGGCAAATGGGTATCAAGGGAAGGATATACAAAATATTTTATGTTTTGAGCAGAAAATACAATTGCTGCAGAAAAAACAGTTAAAAGGCATGAAAAATAAATTAAATTAAATGAAACTTTAAAAAATTGTTTTTGAAAGAAAAATGTTTTAAGTGAATTGGAGTTTAAAATTCCTGAAAAAATAACAAGCAGGATCCAAATATAGGGAGGCACATAAAACTTATGGTAAACAGCTCCTGCACAAATAAAGAAAAGAATTCCCCACTTGATATTCCAGATTTTATAGGCCGAAATAAAAAGAATGCACAAAACAAAAATATCAAGAAGAGTCCACTTTGAAATAAAACTGTGATTTCCTGAAAGTTTTGCACCTGAAACTGATAAAATCTCATATCCAGGAGGAATATTTATATAGCCTGAAATATTAGAAAAATCCAATTCCCATCCTGGCGGAAAAATATTTTTTGAGTTGTTTTTTCTTGAAACTGATTCCATTGAAAAACTGCCTTCATTTACACAAATTCCAGATAAGTTTCCTTTTTTTGTAATTATTTTGTCTTGGTTGTTTATAGAAATTTTTCCGGGAATGATTTCTGATTTATCCAGGATTCCAATAAAGGTTCTTTGGTGAAGCTTTCCTTTTATTTGATCTTTTATTGTTGACCCCTTTCCATTAAAGTCAATCCAGATTTCCCTTTCAAGTTTGAGATCTGGCTGGCTTGGCAATACACCCCTTATTGTTTCTTCAAAAAGTATTTTTTTTTCAGGTGAAAGAATGAAAGTGAGAAGATTTTTCCATAAATCAGGAATATCAGTGTTTTTAGGATCTATGGTTTTAAGGTTTTTTATATTTGAGATTCTTACTCCGGGTTCTTTTTCAAGTGCAATTATTTCCTGGTTGTATCCTGAATTAAAAGGGCCTAGTTCTAAAGGCAGTTGGGGAAGAATGTTTTTTATTGAAATTTCATATTCTCCGGGTTTTACCTGAACATAAAAACAACCGTTTTTTCCAATTTTTAAGGGAAGAGGACTTTTTACAAAGGTAATTTGGCCAGGGATATTTCCTGTGGATATTTTTTCCTGCCTGCTGCTGCCTGAAACATTTATTTTGTAGACTGATTCAATTTCGCATGGAAAGGAATCTTTTATTTTTCTAAAAACATTCACTCTTAAATGTTCTTTTTCATTATCTTTTTCACTAAGAGTTTTTTTAAGCCAGAGTATGTTTTTTAAATCAGTATAGGGTGAACTTATTTTATCTGTTTTTAAATCAAGTTTATACCCTCCTGAAAATTCAGGTAAATTTATAAAATCAGGAATTTCATCAAAGGGCAGTTCACCTGAGATTTCAAACTCTCCTTTTCCAGGAAAGCATACAGGGAATTTGTTTTTAACTGAAACAGGAATTGGTTTATTGTTTTTTTGCACATTCACAGGGAAAATTTCAAGATTTCCAGGAAGTTTTATATATGAATCTGTAAAAAGATTTATTTTTTGTGAAAAAAGGATTTTATTTTCATAAATTTCAAGTTTTAAAATTCCAGGCCATTTACAGTGAAATTTATTGTCATCATTAAACTCAGGCACGCAATGAAATTTATCTTCGCCATAAACAAGAAACTCTTTCCATTTATAAAGTTCCTCAGGATTGGCAGCAGGACTGATTTGCGAAGTAGTTGAGATAAAAACAATTGTCAGGATAATAAAGCTAAGAAGATATTTCATTTTTCCTCCTTTTTGCAGTGGAATCTTTTTCCAAGCAGAACAATGTCACGAAGTGATTCCTTGTTTTTTGCCATAAGCCAGTCATTTACAAAGTTTTTGTTTCTTATAATCTGAGCGATTGCAGCCAAAGCCTTTAAGTGGAGGTTTCTTTGATCTTTGGTCCCAAAAAGAACAAAAACTGCTTTTACGCTTGAATCATCAAAAGGGAATTTTATTCCATCTTTGGATCTTGCAAAAAGGACTCTGAATTTGTTTTCTCCTTTAATTATAATATGGGGGATTGCAACATCAGGAGTGATTATTGTAGAACTTGAAGCTTCACGTTCAAGAAGGAGATTGTAAATTTCTTGGGGGGTCATACCAAGAGGCCGGCCCATTTTGTTTGCAGTCATTTTAAAAAAAGTTTTATATTCAATTTCAGTGTGAATATCAAGAATTTCAGCTTCTTCTGCAAGTTCGTAGAATTTATCTTTTACAATAGAATCTCTTTGATGGATAATTTCTTTTAATTCTGTTTCAAGGTTTCTTGAATAAAGCTCCTTGGCAGTGATCCTTGCAATAAGATGTAAAAGTGCGTGATCTTGATCTATGTCCATATTTTTTCTTCCATAGAAAAAATAAATTAAAAATCCAAGGAGCATCAGCCCAAGTGTGATGGAAAAGGCAACAATTCCAAGACTGAAAAGAAGAATTGAAAGTCCTCCTATTCCAATTATTTGAAGCCAGGGGTAAAGGGGAGATTTAAAATCAGGTTTGTAATTTTGAATTTTTGATTCTCTTAAAATAATTACAGCTAAACAGGTAACTATATAGGTTAAAATTAAAATACAAGAGGCAGCTTTTACAAGAAGGGTTATATCAAGAAGAATGGCTCCTGACATAAGGGTGGCTGTAAGAATTATTCCTGCTACAGGAGTTCCAAATTTGAGGTTGATATATCCGAACAAAGGGGGAAGAAGTTTGTCCCGGCTTAATGCAAAAGGAAATCTTGAAGCTCCCATTATTCCAGTATTTGCCGTTGCAGAAAACCCTAAAATTGCAATTATTGCCATGAAATTTCCAAAATATTTTATTCCTGTGGCATTGGCAGCATCAGCTATTGGAGTCAGGCTTGAAACAAGGAGATCTTTTTCAACAAGGCCAAATATGATTATTAAAGTTATTACATATACGAAAACAACACAAAACAATCCCATGATCATTCCAAGGGGAAGGTTTTTTGATGGATCTTTTACTTCTTCTCCAATACTTGCAACTTTTAAAAGCCCTCCAAATGAAATGAATACAAATGCAGTGGTTTTAATGAATTCAGCTTGACTTGAAATAAAAAAAGGGTCAAATTTTGCAAATTTAATTTTTGGAAAACAAATATAGGCAAAAATACCAAGGCCTAATAAAACTATAACTATTAAAATCGCCTGGATTGTACCGGCATTTTTAGCACCCATTATATTTATGGCAGCAAAGATTATAATCAGGCCAAAGGCTATTATTCTTATGTCAAAGGAAGCAAAAAGATTTGTAAATGCAGCCATTCCTATGAGTTGAAAAGCACTTTTCAATGCAAGGGCAAAGAAAATTATAAGTCCGTAAACTGTTCCCACTGCGGGACCCATGGTTCTTTTTATATAAAAATACGCTCCTCCTGCTTTTGGCATTGCAGTTGTAAGTTCAGCCTGTGACAAAAGTCCTGCAAAAGCAAGGAAAGCCGCAAGAATATAGGCAAAAACAGAAGCAGGCCCGCTTTGAGCAAAGGCAAATCCAGGCAGAATAAAAATTCCTGAGCTTATAATAGCTCCGGTTGATATTACCCATACATCCCAAAGGCCCAGTTCTTTTTTAAGATCGCTCATAAATTATCCCCTAAATATAAGTTTAGAGTGTTTTGGCACTTTACCCTTAAAAAAATATTTTCTCTGGCTTAAGCTTTCAAGAGTCATTTCAAAGGTTTTCCATCTTTTTGTAAAATCTTTTATTGCTGCAAATCTTTTACCTGTAATTGAAAATGGGTAGTCCCATAAAACAAGATCTCCTGATTCATTGGTAAATCCTTCTCCAAAAAACTGAAATATTCCTCTTGAATAAACCCAGGCTTCTCTTTGAATAAGAGTTAAAATTTCAAAGTCTTTTTCTGTTCTAAAATCAAAAAGCGGAATAAATTCATAAATATATTTTGATTTTGAAATATATTTTTTTACCCATTTCATGTTTTTTCCAGGAAGTTTAGTTTTGGAATACTCAATGATATTTTTAAGCTTTAATTTGTCCTCTTGGTTTTCCTGGGGTAAAAGTTCAATTATTATAAGTAGTTCTAAATTTTTTTTTCTTATAATTATTTGATTGTTGGTGTTGGTTTTTTCATCTTCAAAATTCAAGAGTTTACCTAAAGGTTCATTTGCAATCCCTTTTTTTAAGGCTTGGGCTGAAATTCTTTTTTTGCCTGGACAAAAAAGTCTTGTCAGATAACTCATGGTTTTGACCTGCTTTCAGTTTCAGGTAAAATTAAGTTTAAAAGAAAATCCTTTCTTTTTTTTTGAAAAAGGGCGAAATTTTATAGTTATAATTACAATAAATAATAAAAAAATAATAGAGGTGAAATCATGTTCAGGTTTAAAAAAGCAGTAATTGCCTACATTTCTCCAGGAGGTTCAACCAACGAGGTTGCTTTAACTTTAAAAGAAAATTTAAGCTTAAAAAATATTGATGTTTCAGTTTTTGAAGTAGGAAGGAAAAATAGCTTCACCAGTGTAAAAAAGGCTTTGAAGGAAGAGGGGGTTGTTTTTTTTCCGGGTTCACCAGTTTATGTAAGTAAAGTCCTTCCCACAATAACAAAGCTTATCAAAGAAGCAAAAACAGATAAAAATATACCTGCTGTTCCTTTTGTAACCTGGGGATGTGTTACAAGCGGGATTGCCCTTTATGATGTAGGTAGAAGCTTGAAGGAAAATGGATTTAAAATTGCTGGAGCGCTCAAAGTTCCAGGACCTCACACAATGATGACTCCTGCTGAAGACGGACTTGGAGTTGGGCATCCCGACAATAAGGATAAAGAAATTATAGCTGAATTTGTTGATAAGCTTTTATTTTTATTAGAATCAGATGATTATAGCTCAAAATGTTTGACTCCAGACGATATTCAGTATCAGCCTGAAGATAAAAAAGCTGAAATGGAAAAAGGCAATGTTTACAAGGCAAGGGAAAATATGCCTCAAAAGATAGTGAGTGAATCTCTTTGCACCCTGTGTGGAGTTTGTGTTGAGCTTTGTCCTGTGGAAGCAATCACTCTTGAGCCTTACCCTGTTTTCCATGATAATTGTATAAGCTGTTTTAACTGCCATAGAAAATGTCCTGAGGAAGCTGTTTTATGCGATCTTGCACCTGTTGCCGAAAAAATCAAACAAAGGAAAAAAATGTTTGATGAAGCTGACCAAGCTGGATATTTCATTAATTCCTGAGCTTAGTTTTCAGGCTGTTCTTATATTCTAAAGCTGTTTATAATGTCTGGAACAATGTTCAATTTGAATTGAAAGCTGACTGGAAATTTCTGATTTAATTATTGAAAAAATGAAGTTAAGAGCAGGAAATCCACCTTGAATCAATATATAAAAAGAGGAAAAAATTATGCTGAAATTTGTAAGAAAAGCACGTAGAATTGCTTGGAATTCTCAGAGAAGACTAGGCACTTTAACAATGCTGCTTGAATTTTTTACTGGGAAATGGAAACGAGGCGGAAAGAAACTGGCGAATAAATTTATTGGTAGAAATGCCGTCAATCGCATGTTTTTTAAATAAAATTTGACTAAGAGCCAGTTTAGTTTTGAATTGGAAAACATCTATTTCAATGAATTGAATCTTGTTTAAATTGTTTAGTCAAAAAGCCCTGAAGTCTTTCTAATTCCCTGACGGGTAAGTGCAAAATCATACTTTACAGGATCTTCAGGGCAAAACTTTTTAAAACCCTTGGTAATTTCTATTGCAGTATTCATTGAACCTGATTTTTTTTCAGTAAGTCCATATTCAATTGCTATCTTATGCATATGAGTATCAAGGGGAATTATAAGCGTGGATTTGTCGATTTTCCACCAACCAGGATCAACCTCATCATTTCTTATCATCCATCTTAAATAAAGATTCAGTCTTTTGCAGGCACTTTTTTTTTCTGCAAGAGGCATTAGATGTTTTGGTTCATAGGGATATGCGGCTTCATGGATAATTTTTGTAAAATTACAGGCAGCATTTAAAATAGTTTCATCGTTTTTGTCAAATCCTGATAAAAAACAGTTTTCAATACTTTTATATTTTTTTCTTATTTCTCTTATACTTATTAAAAGCCCTGTAATATTTTCAGATTTTGCAAATCTGTGAACAAATCCTGAAGTGTTTTTTTTTATCCAGGAATCAGATTTTGAGTCAAGGGTTTTGGTTGGCTCATCCCCAAGAAGACTTAAGATTGTTTTAACAGATCTCATTATTATTTTAATATTTCCATAGGCAAGGCTTGAGGCAATCAGTCCTGCTGTTTCAATATCTTCTTTTTTGGTGTACTTGTATAAAAACCAGAGTGGGTCAGGATAAATAAATTCTTTTTTATTAAAGTTGTTATAAATTGCGTTTAGTTGGTTTTTTGTAAATTTTTTCATTTGTTCAGACATTTTTAGGTTAAAAAAAGAAGTATAAGAGTTTTTAATAATTTTTTAAATAGATGAAAGAAAAATATGGAAATAAAAAACGGAAAAGTATTGTTTGGTAATTTATTAAAAGGAAAGCTTGTAAAAAGATATAAAAGATTTCTTGCTGATATTGAGCTTGATTCAGGAGAGCTTATTACAGCCCATTGTGCAAATTCAGGAAGCATGAAAGCCTGCCTTGAAAAGGGAGCAGAGGTTTTTGTTTCCCCTCAGAACAGGCCTGAAAGAAAGCTGAAGTTTACCTGGGAACTGATAAAAATGCCAGATTCCCTTGTGGGAGTTAATACTTCAGTTCCAAATAAATTAACAGCATCTGCAATAGAATCAGGGAAAATACAGGAATTCAAACAATATTCAAAGCTAATTTCTGAAGTAAAAACAAGTGCCCATACAAGACTTGATCTTATGCTTGAGGATAATTCATCAAACAAATGTTATGTGGAAATAAAAAACTGCACACTTGTTGAAAATAAAAAAGCAATGTTTCCTGATGCTGTAACAACAAGGGGGCAAAAACATTTAAAAGAACTCATGGATTTAAAAGAAGATGGACATTTTGCTGTTATTTTTTTTCTTGTCCAGAGAATGGACGCAGAATACTTTTCTCCTGCGGATTACATAGATCCTGAATATGGAAAACTTTTAAGACAGGCTTTTGAAAAAGGAGTTGAAGTTATTGTTTATGACACTGTACTCAGTGAGAAATCAATTGAAATCAATCAAAGCCTTGAATTTGTTTTGTAAATTTAAATAAATCCAGTTTGAAAAACCGGGAAGCTTTCTGTTTTCTATATTAATCAATATTTCCCGGCTGAGAAAGTTTTCCTTTTCTAGCTCCAATTAAAAAATAAAATATAAATCCAACAAAGGGAATAAGGGAAATAATTGCCCAAAAAATTTTTTGACCCCTGGTTTTAAACTCTCTTTTTATACAATGGGCAAAGCTGATATTTGTTAAAATTAAAAAGAAAAATCCAATAAAAATCCAGACAATCAGAGTTTTTAAATCCATTAATTGTTTTCTCCTATAAGCTGGGAAAGTTTTAAAACAGTTTGAGCGTATGGCATACTTTTATTATATCTTAGAATTACTGGTATAAGTTTTTTTTCATCTTGATTCTCAGGCCAGCCGTGCATTTTAAGATAGTTTCCAACACTTGCAATTGCATCTTTATGATTTAAAAGGTCTATTTTTCCGTCCATGTCTCCGTCCCTTGCATAAACTGGAATATTTGAAGGCATGAATTGGGGGATTCCTACTGCACCTGCATAAGAACCTATGATTTCTGAAGTATCATGATCAAATTCTTTTGCAAAATCAATAAACTTTTTCAATTCTTTATATCCAAAATCAGCCCTGTTTTCTGCTCTTTTTACAAAATCATCTCCAGAATATCTGTTTTTTTGGGAAGGGATTGATTTTTGTACCATTTTTTGAATTTTTGAGTTTTCAAGGGAGGCAATTGAAGAAAGGGATGAAAGAACAGGTCTGTTTCCAATAAAACCGCCAAGCTTTGTTTCCACAGTTAAAATGGCAGTTATTATTTCAGGGGGAACCTTGTACTTTTCTTTTACCATGGAAAATGTTTCTTCATATTTGTTGATATATTCTTTTCCTTTTTTTACAAAATCAGGCCCAAGAAATCTATCATAATCAAGTTTATATTCGCTTACTGTAAAAAAAAGTGTGGTTGATCCAAATTCAAATTTAATTGATTCTGGAGAATAAATTTTTTCTATATATTCCTTGTCAAACCCATCGTTTATAAGTTTTTGCTTTATATAGTCAAAATAAGAGTGATCTGCCATCAGACCTGGGGGCAGAAGATAAAAGGCTGCTAAAAAAATTAAAAAAAATTTATAAGTAAATTTCATATCTATTTCTCTTTTCATATTCAGCTGTTTTTTTAAAGTTTCATACACTTTATTGAAGTTTATTCCTGCCTCATTTGATGAATGAGCGTTTGAACCAATAGTTACACTGATTCCTTGTCTTAAGACATAACTTTAATAATTTTTTTGAAGGATACTGTCTTTTCAAAGGATTTGCAAAGCCTGAAGTGTTTATTTCCATTGATATTTTTTTTTGATTCATTTTACCAAGGATTTTATTTGTTTTTTCTTTGGTTTTATTGGTTATGGATGGATTTTCATAGAACTTGTATATAAGATCAAAATGAACAAAAGATCCAATCATGTCAAAGTCAAAAATTGAACAGATATTTTCAGTGTGATTAAAATAGTCGGGATGAAAATCAGTTTCAAGGTCGCATTTGACAATTAATTTGTCTTTATATTTTTGTCCTGGTTTTTTTATTGTATAAAGATAAACAAAAACTTTTTGTATTGTTGTTGAGTTTTTAAAGTCTTTTTCAAAAAGTGCTAAGAGATCAAGAAAAAGGGTTTTTAAAAGTTTTTCATCTCTTGGTCTTAATCCAAAAGACTCAATGCTTCCTTTTGCATGGTTGCAAAATTTTGTATCTATATGATAATTAGTTTTTATCAATGGTTTAGTCTTAAATAAGGTTTGTATATGTTTTTGAAAATTTATTATCATTTTTTTTATTTAAATAAAATATAAATCAGAGTGTGAAATTTGGCTCCTAAAAAAGAAAAAATACTTTATATTTGTTCAAACTGTGGCAGCAGATCTTTAAAATGGCTGGGCAAATGCCCTGACTGCGGAAGCTGGGACAGTTTTGTTGAAGAAGTTGAAAAAAAATTAAGACCCGGAACTAAAAACAGGCTTAAAACAAGAAAACCTATTGTTCTTTCTTCAGTTGAATCTGACAGTGAGTCAAGAATTGGAACAAGAATTGAAGAGTTTGACAGGGTTCTTGGCGGCGGAGTGGTGCCTGGAAGCCTTGTTCTTATTGGAGGGGATCCTGGAATAGGCAAATCAACCCTTATGCTTCAAATGGCCTCTTCTCTTGCTTCTCTTGGAAAAAAGGTACTTTATGTTTCAGGTGAGGAATCAGCCAGCCAGATAAAATTAAGAAGCGAACGGCTTGAATCATCAAATAAAATTTTGGTATTAACAGAAACAGGGCTTGAAATTGTTGTTGCCTGTGCCGTTGAAATGAAACCCGATGTATTGATAATTGACTCTGTTCAAACCCTTTATTCTGAAGATCTTGGTTCAGCTCCGGGAAGCGTTTCCCAGGTAAGAGAGGCTGCAGTAAGATTTATGGGTTTTGCAAAAAAAGAAGGAATTCCTACTTTTCTTGTAGGTCATGTTACAAAGGAAGGAACAATTGCAGGGCCAAGAGTTTTGGAACATATGGTTGATACTGTTTTATATTTTGAAGGTGATTCTGGAAATGTATATAGAATTTTAAGGGCTGTAAAAAACAGGTTTGGGTCAACAAATGAAATCGGGCTTTTTGAAATGAAGGAAAGAGGGCTTTTTGGAATTTCCAACCCTTCAGGAGTTTTTCTTTCAGAACGGCCTGTAAATACTGCAGGTTCATCTGTGACTGCGACCATGGAAGGAACAAGGCCTATTTTAATTGAAATTCAAGGTCTTGTGTCAAACTCAGGTTTTGGGGGGCCTCCAAGAAGAACTGTTGTTGGTGTGGAGCAAAATCGACTTGCTTTAATAATTGCTGTAATGGAAAAAAAAGTGGGGATTCATTTTTCAGATCATGATGTTTTTGTAAATGCAGCAGGTGGGGTAAGGGTTTCAGAACCTGCTTCAGATCTTGCTGTGGCTTCAGCTGTGGCTTCAAGTTTTTTTGATCTTCCAATTCCAGAAGATATGATAGTTCTTGGAGAAATAGGGCTTACAGGAGAGCTTAGGGGAGTTACCAACCTTGAAAAAAGAATTATTGAGGCAAAAAAACTTGGATTTAAAAAATTTGTTGTTCCTGAAAACAGCCTTTCGTCAAAGGGCTTTAAGGGGATAGAAATATTTTCGGTTCCAAACCTTACAAAAGCAATGGATTTGATTTTTTCTTCAGAGCAGGGAAACTAAACAAATGGCAAAAAAAAAGAAAAAGACAAATAAGTGGGATGATGATTTTTATACTCAGCTTGCAAAAAAGGAAAATTATCCTGCAAGGTCTGTATATAAATTAAAAGAAATTAATGAAAAATTTAAATTTTTTAAAAAAGGGCAAAATATCTTGGATCTTGGCTGTGCTCCAGGATCCTGGCTTAAGTTTGCAGCTGAAAAGACAGGAAAAAGCGGGAGTGTTCTAGGGGTTGATTTAAAAGAGATTGAAATTTTGCTTCCTGAAAATGTAAAGTTTTTTCAAGGAGATATTTTTGAAAAAGAAACCATAGATTTTTTAAGTTCTTTTGGGCCTTATAATGTTTTGATGAGTGATATGGCTCCTGACACAACAGGTGTTAAATTCGCTGATTCTGTAAAATCAGCTGCTCTTTGCGAATCGGCTTTGTATCTTTGCCAGTCCCTTTTAGAGCAGGGAGGGGTTTTTATTACAAAAATTTTTCAGGGCCCTGATTTTGATAATTTTGCAAGGCAAGTTCTTCAGGAGTTTGATAAAAGGAAAATTTTTAAACCCAAGGCCTGCAGAAAAAATTCAAAGGAAGTTTATATAGTTGGAATGGGCAGAAAATAAAATTTGATTACAAAATATTCAGGGTTAATTTTAACCTTTATTTAAATGTATAAAAAGGTTGTTTTATGAGTTAAAATAAATCTTTACTATAATTTATAATAAGAGTAAGTTGATTCGTTTTTTTGAATTCAAAACTTAAAAAGAAATATAATTATTATTTGAAAGGATAGAAGATATGGCAGGCCATAGTAAATGGGCAAATATCAAGCACAAAAAAGGAAGAGAAGATGCTAAAAGAGGTAAGATTTTTACCAAGCTTATCAAAGAAATAACTGTAGCCGCTAAAATCGGCGGAGGAGAACTTGAGTCAAACCCCAGGCTTCGTACTGCTGTTGATGCTGCAAAAGCGGCTAATATGCCTAAAGACAATATAGAAAGAGCTGTAAAAAAAGGCACAGGAGATCTTGAGGGAGTTAATTATGAAGATATAAGGTACGAAGGCTACGGACCTGGTGGTGCTGCTGTGCTTGTTGAATGCCTTACAGACAATAAAAATCGTTCAGTTGCTGAAGTAAGGCATCTGTTTGCAAAGTTTGGAGGAAATTTAGGTGAAAACGGTTGTGTGGACTGGATATTTGAAAAAAAAGGCTTTATAATTATGGCCAAAGAAGGAATAGATGAAGAAAAACTTATGGAAATTGCTCTTGAAGCAGGTGCTGAAGATATTGAAGAGCAGGATGATTCTTTTGAAATTTATTCCCAGGCCCAGGATTTTGAATCTGTAAAAAATGCAATTGATCAAGCTGAAATTAAATATGAATTGGCTGAAATAACCATGATACCCCAAAATGAAATAGAACTAGACGGCAGTGATGCTGAAAATATGATCAAGCTTATTGACGGACTTGAAGACTGTGATGATGTTCAAAACGTTTATAATAACGCAGATATACCGGACTCTTTTTATGAGTAGATTATGAAAAAAAACTATCTTTTCTTAATCTTTTTAATTTTTTTTTATTCTTGTTCCAACTCAGGAAGCTCAGATAAAAACAACAATTCTGAAACAGAAAAATATATCAAAGGCATTGTCAAACTTTCAGGCAATGCCTTTGTTGATTTTGACTTGAAAGATTCTGGACAAGGACTTAACAATTCATCTAATAGAGCCCAGTATATCACTCCTGATTCAACCTTATCAGGCTATGTGGATTCGTCTGATAAAGAAGACTGGTTTGTTTTTTATTCTGATAAAGAGCTAAGTTTAAGCATAAATTCAGAGCAAAATTTTGATGCTCTTATTGGAAAAGACCCTCTCAATCTTTGTAGTTTCGATTCTTTTAAATTTTTAGGCCCAGGCAAATATTATATTCAGGTCAGAGCAAAGAACAGCTCGGGAAATTATTTTATTAAAATTAAAAAAACCGGAAAGAACAGATTATCAGCAGATTTTGATTTTGTTCCAGGGGAAGTGATTGTAAAATTTAAAAATGATTCAAAAACAATTCTTGGCCGTTCAACTGATGTTTTTGATAATCTTCAGCTTAAAAAAGATTACCAATCTTTTAGTGTATATAAAATTTGGGGTAAAAAACCATTGGCACTGTCTTCTAAAACTGATTTGAAAGAGGAAACTATCAATTTTATAAACCAGCTTAATGAAAACCCTGATATTGAATATTCAGAGCCAAATTTTATAAGAAAGCCCAATTATATTCCCAATGATTATAATTATTATAATTTGTGGAATCTTGATCTTATAAACGCTCCTGATGCCTGGGATATTTCAAGGGGTGGCGAAATTGTGGTTGCGGTTTTGGATACAGGAATTGTTCAGCATGAAGAGATCCCAGCTTCAAGACTTATAAAAGGATATAATTTTTTAGACGGGGATGAAAACACTTTAGATCCAGGTGTTGCAATAGAAGGGATTGGATATCATGGAACCCATGTTGCCGGCATAATTGGAGCTTCCATGGACAATTATAAAGGAGGTTGCGGAGTAAGCCCTGAAGTTTTTATAATGCCTGTAAGAATTGTTGATAAAGAAGTAACTTCAGAAAACATTGCCAATGGAATAATATTTGCTGCAGGACTTCCAAATTCCAGCGAAAAACTTCCTTCCAAAAATGCAGATATAATCAATATGAGTTTTGGAGGAGAGGGGTATTCAAAAACTGAAAAAAACGCCTGCGATGCTGCAGTAGAAGAGGGTGTAATTCTTCTAAGTGCTTCAGGAAATGAAGGTAAGAAAATTGTCTATTATCCAGGTGGTTATTCAAATGTTATTTGTGTTTCTGCAGTGGATTCTAAGAAGGAAATAGCCTCGTATTCAAATTATGGAAGTTTTGTAACCCTTGCTGCTCCAGGAGGTGATTCTTTGTCAATTAAAGGCCCGGTGGGTCCAGAACCTCATGACTATGCTGGAATGACAGGAACTTCAATGGCAACTCCCCATGTTTCAGGTGTGATTGCTCTTATGAAATCAATAAATAAAAATCTTGATTCAGAAGATATTTTCAACATGATTTCTCAAGGAAAGATGACTGATGATTTGGGAGAGCCAGTCTTTGATAATAAATATGGCTATGGTTTGATAGATGCAAAAAAGTCTGTTTATGCTTTGAATGATTTTACATCATATTCCTCAGTAAAAGTGTTACTTAAAGACTCTTCAAATAATATTATCAGACCTTTGAGTTTGGCTAAAATTGCTGCTGGAACTTTTTCATATATGTTTAAAGTTTCAGCTTCAGGCAGTTACATAATAGAGGCAGGTATAGATCTGAATAACGACAATAAATTTAACGGGATTGGGGAAATTAGTAAAACAATAGAAGTTGTTTATGAAAATTCTCAGGTTCAGGCAGAAATCATTGACTTGTCGTATCCATAATAAAAAAAGGGAAACCTTTAAAGGTTTCCCGGTTATTGTAAATTTATTTTGCATTAAGCATTTTTTCAACACTTCCAAGAGCTTTTATTCTTATATCTTCAGGAACATCAATTTCACCAAAACCTGTTTCAAGAGATTTTAAAACCATTTCAGGAGTTATTTTTTTCATATCAGGACAATAGATTTTTTCAGATCCAATATGAAAGATTTTGTCAGGACAAGCTTTTTGCAAGGGATAAATATGTCCTGTTTCAGTTGCTATTATAAATTCTTTTTTATCTGAATTTTTTGCAATTTTTATCATTCCTGAAGTACTTGCAATTTCATCTGCGACTTCAAGGGTTTCAGGAGGACATTCGGGATGGGCAATGAAAAGAGCTTCTGGATATTTTTTCTTGACCTTTAAGGCATCATCTTTTTTCATTTCATTGTGAAAAGGACAATATCCTTCCCAAAGATGGATTTTTTTATCTGTGTATTTTGCTGCATACAGGGCAAGATTTTTGTCAGGTGTCATTAAAACTTCTTTTGAATCAAGGTTTTGTACAATTTTAACTACGTTTGCAGAAGTACAGCAAACATCTGAAATTGCTTTTACAGCTGCGGAAGAATTTACATAAGTAACAACAGGAATTCCGGAAAGTTCTTCTTTTCTTTTAAGAAGAGCTTCAGGAGTTATCATGTCTGCCATTGGGCATCCTGATTGAGGATTTGGAAGAAATACTTTTTTCTTGGGAGAAAGGATTTTTGCAGTTTCAGCCATAAAATGAACTCCGCAAAATATTATTATGTCTGCATCTGTTTTTGATGCCCTGATGCTCAGCTCAAGTGAGTCTCCGCAAAGATCTGCAAGATCCTGGATTTCAGGAGGTTGATAATTGTGTGCAAGGATGATTGCATTTTTCTCTTTAGCAAGTTTTTTAATTTTTTCCTTCATTTTAATTTTTCCTGTATTTAAAAATTTGTAATGCTTGCGTTTTCAGGAGGGGTAAACTTGAAAATAGTTTCATCAATTTCAGTTAAAAACTTTTCGTTTTTAAAAATAAGAACAGTTTCATCACTGCTTTGGTTTGTTGTTTTTACAGAAATAATTTTTCCATTTTCCTTTAATACTATAATTTCAATTTCAGCAATTGCCCTTTTATTAAAAGGTGTAAGAACTAACAATTGTTTTTCTGTTTCTTCCAGCTCCTTTGTTTTTATATCATAGTTTTTGTCCATGGAATTTATATTTGAAAGAAATGAGCCTCCGTTTCCTTCCTTAAAATAATCTCCTGCCAGAGCTTTTGTAACCTGATTGTCCTCGTGGGAATAAATCCACACTGTTTTAGAATCTGTTATTATCTCTTGGCTGTCTGGGAAATTATATTTCCAGTACATTTTGCCTGGATGGGAAAAAATTACATATCCTCCGGCAGCTTGTTTGATATCAAGTGCTTTTAAAATTGACTGCTGGAAAAAATCAGCCTGAAAGGATTTGTTAGCATACCTTTGTTCAATTTTTTTTATAAGCAGATCTTTAGACTGGGCAAGACAGATTGAGGGAATTAAAAAAACTATAAAAAAAATATATTTAAATTTATTCATTCTTTATCTCCGTTTTTTTATGGCTTTTTGGTTAAACTCTCATTAAACTGAAAATCAAACCTGTTATGTTATAAAAATTAAAATAATGTGTAAACGTATTCTTTGAGATGAGCCATAAATTAATTATAAAAAACGAATTTCCAAAAATAAATTGTTTAAGGTTTGAAAAATCAGGAGAGTCTGTTCCAGATTTGAACGGGATTCATCTTTGGCAGATTAATATAACCTCTTTAAAACCCCATCTTAATTTTTATGAAAAAATTCTTTCAAAGGATGAACTGGAAAAGTCATTAAAGTTTAAATTTGAAGCTGACAGGTTAAGGGCCTGTTTCTCAAGAGCCTGTTTAAGGATTCTTTGCGGGGCTTATTTGTTAAAATCTCCTGGGGATTTAAATTTTGAATACAATCCAAAGGGAAAGCCTTTTCTTGGTTCAAGGGATTTGTCTTTTAATCTTTCCCACTCAAACGAGCTTATCTTAATAGGCTTTTCAAAGCGGGAAAGCATAGGGGTTGATCTTGAATATAATTTTAAAACTGAAAATTATATGGCCATAGGAGAAAAATATTTTCACCCTAAAGAATCAGCTGTTTTAAAAACTCTTCCAAAAGAGATGAGAAAAGGTGGCTTTTTCAAATACTGGACTGCTAAGGAAGCATATGTGAAAGCTTTGGGGGATGGAATTGGGAAAAAAATTCAGTCTTTTTATATAAAAGAGAGTTTAGCTGAAAATAAGTTTTTAGAAATTTCTGGGCCGTTAGAAAATGGGAACCCAAAAGGTTTTGTATATTTGTTTTCTCCCCAAAAAAATTATTTTGCTGCTGTTTGTATAACCTGAATTTAAAGTATATTCAGGCTATACATTTTATAAAATCAAATTATGAAAACAAGGCAAGGAAGTTTTCAAATCCTTTTTCTTCTTCTTTTAAACATTGTTCAAAGGACAAAGAATTTCTTTTTTCAAAAAGTTCTTTTATCTGAAGCATTATATTCTGATTTACTCCGGCTATCATTTCGGCAATTTCTACTGCCCTTTTCATAAGATCGTTTTTTGAAACAACTTCGTTGACAAGTCCGCATTCAAGAGCTTTTTGTGCTGATACAGGCTCACAGGTCATTGATATTTGTTTTGCCATTCTTATTCCAACAGCCTGGGGAAGCAGCTGGCTCATTCCCCATCCAGGGTGAATTCCAACCAGTGAATGGCTGTCTTTGAAAAAAGCATTTTCAGAAGCAATGAGAAAGTCACAATTAAGTGCTATTTCAAATCCTCCGGTTATTGCATATCCGTTTACAGCTCCTATAACAGGCTTTTTGCAGGCATTGAAAATTTCAACCATTCCCTTTTTATCTCCAAGGGGATCAAAAAGGTTTTCTCCCTGCTCTAGAGCTTTAAGATCTATTCCAGAACAGAAAGAATCTCCGTTTCCTGTAATAATCCCAACTTTTATTTCATCATCTTGAGCAATTTTGTTTATGCTCTTATAAAGCTCTGTTAAAAGGCTTTGATTGATTGCATTTTTTCTCTCGGGCCTGTTAAGCGTAATTGTTCCTATATTGTTATTTACCGAAAATTTTACAGTTTCTTGCATAATTTCCTTTCTTGAGGTTGAAAAGCTCATTAAAAATGGCTGGCTTGCTCAACAAAAGAACTGAAGAGATCTTTGGTTGGTTTTTTATAAGGATCTGTCCAGATTCGTTTGTTGGAGCAATTTTACTTATGCTGTGAGTTTTTTTGTTATCCTTGCAACGTGTTCACCCTGGAAACGTGCTCCAGAAAGCTCGTTTTCGCTGGGAGTACGACTTCCATCAGCACCGGCTATGGTAGAAGCACCGTATGGAGAGCAACCGCTTATTTCGTCTGTTGTCATCTGTCCTTTGAAAGTATAGGGCAGGCCGACAATCACCATTCCATGGTGTAATAGGGTTGTGTGAAAACTAAGAATTGTTGATTCCTGTCCCCCGTGCTGGGTATTTGAGCTGGTGAACACACTTCCCACCTTCCCGACCAAGGTTCCATTGGCCCATAATTGTCCAGTGCTATCAAGAAACTGCCTCATCTGTCCGCACATATTACCAAAGCGGGTTGGAGTTCCAAAAATAATTGCATCGGCTTCTCCTAGCTCATCAACAGTGCATACAGGTATATCTGCCTGTGGTTTCTGGGCTTCAATCGCTCCCATTGATTCTAACACCTCTTTAGGCAAAGTTTCTGGAACTCTTCTGAGTGCTACTTCCACATTTTCTATAGAACCTGCCCCTTCAGCTACTGCGTTTGCCAATTTATGGATGTGGTCATACATTGAATAGTAAACAATTAATACTTTCATTTTTTTCTCCTTAGAGTTGAGTTGACAAAAACTGTATATATAAATCTAAGTTTAGTATAGAGAAGTTTACCATAATGTCCTCTTTTTTACCAGAATACCGAGGGCTTGCTTAAAGTTAAGTTTAGTTTTATTTATTCCAAATGCCTGGCTTATTGAAATTTGGCTTATTTCTACAATAGAGAATGGAAATCTTTTTTGCGGTTTTGTTTTGAGTAAGTGGGCTGGGTTTTTAAGTATATTTAGTTTTTTACGCTGAGAAGATTTTTTTCTCAGCGTAATTAGGTAATTGAAGGGATAGGTTAATCAAACACTAATTGGCATACCAGATTGTCTTTGTGGAAACATATTGTTCAAATGCTTCTAAGCCTTTATCTTGACCACCAAACCCAGATTCCTTATGGCCTCCAAACGGTGTGCTCTGGTCACCTTCAGAGAAACAGTTCACTGAAACGGTTCCTGCTTTTATTGCTTTTGATACACGGTGGGCACGGCGTATATCTGAGGTGTAAATCGAGGCTGCCAGACCGTAGTTGGTGTTGTTGGCCAGGGCAATTGCCTCCTCTTCGGTGTCAAAGGTTGTTATGGCGAGTACTGGGCCAAATATCTCTTCTTTAAAAAGGGTCATTTCAGGTGTGACATCGTCAAATATGGTAGGTTCTATGCATTTACCTGCACCAAGAGGCAATGCTTTCCCTCCATAGATAAGATTGGCACCTTCTGCTTTGGCCTTTTCAATGTGAGACATGACTTTTTGGAAATGTGCTTCTTCTATCATGGGCCCTAAGAATACAGACATATCGCTTGGATCACCGACTTTCCATTCAGGCAATTTGTCTATCATTGCTTTTAAAAGTTTTTCTTTAATGCTTTTGTGAACAATAAGTCTAGATCCGCAACTACAGTTTTCCCCCATGTTGTAAAAAGCGGCATTAAGTACTTCATTGACAATTTCATCGATGGAATAAGTGTCTGGGAAAATGATTTGAGGGCTTTTTCCACCACATTCAAGAACGATCTCCTTTAGATTGCTTTGTGCTGAATATTTAAGGAAATAACGACCTACTTCGGTTGATCCAGTAAAGGACACCACATCAATATCATTATGTAAACCAATTGGCTTGCCTGTTTCTAGGCCTAAGCCGGTAACCAGCAGCAAAGCTCCCTCAGGGATGCCTGCTTGATGAGCTAACTGAACTAAGCGGTAAGCACCAAATGAAGTTTGTTCGGCTGGTTTTACAACTACAGAGTTGCCTGCGGCCAAAGCTGGAGCAACTTTCCAGGAAAATGTTGCAGATGGAAAATTCCAAGGGAGAACTGCCCCAACAACTCCGATGGGTTCTTTAACAACCAATCCTAGGTGTTCTCCGGAAGTGGGTGATACTTTTCCAAATATTTTATCTGCTGCTTCGCCGTACCAAGCTATTGTATTAATGGCATCGGTGATGTCTGCAGCCAAGCATTCTTTGATTGGTTTACCAACATCAACACAATCCAATGCAGCCAACTCATATTTATGTACTTCAATTAAGGCAGCCCATTTCTGCATCACTGTTTTACGTTCACTTGGTGACAATGATGACCAGACCCCAGATTCAAATGTTTCCCGGGCAACAGCAACTGCCTCGTTTACGATTTCATTGTTACAGCTCTCTACATAGCCTATTATGCTATTATCAAAAGGGTTTAGAGCTGTTAGAAAGTTGCTTTCAGCACTAACTCTGTTAGGAATAAGTGCTTTAGCGATGAGATTTTTCGATTTGGCTTGGGCAAAAACAGTCTCTTTTGAGAGAGGATCAGCGTAAGTCATTGTAGTCTCCTGTAATAGTTTGATTGTTTAGTGGATATAGTCTTGAAAAATTATGTGGACTAAATACCAAAAAATTATACATTAACAATTGTTTTGCAATAAATATGCCATGACTTGTTGGGAGCTTGAAGTTTTCATAAAGTGTTGATTTTAATGGCTTAATAGGTGGACGAGTCGTAACTGCTGATTTGCCGTGAATGTTTAAAAAATGCACTCATGCATCTGCGGTGTTGAATAATTGAGTTGTTTCAAGGGTTTAGCTTGTAGTGCGGAAGTGCACATGTGCAAAGTTACTCGAAAGTCTGCTGGTATAATACTTAAGGGAATATGCTTATGGTCTTGTTGTTGATATTAATATTTTGTATCAAAATGGCATCTTGTGCTGGAAGAACTCCCAGTTTAATTTTGTATATATAAAATAGTCAGCATTAAAATTCATTTAGCACAAAAAAAATTTAAATACAAAAGCTTTGCAAGGGCTGGCCATTTAAAAGGCAAGCTGGTAAAAAAAGGGAAGTGGAAAAAAATCATTGGTTTAACTCAGGGTTGTGCCTCTATATTGTGTATTTTTCTAAAAATTGTTGTATTAATCATTGTCTCAATTGTTTTAAAAGATCTCTTTAGCTATTTTTGCTGTTGAGTTTTTTTCTGCCCTTGAGTTTGCGTGAAATGGTTGTCCTGTGCACCTGAAAAAACTGAGCAACTTTTTCGGTTGATTTGTGTTTTTTCATAGCCTGGTGGAGAATTTCTAACTCAATGTCTTCCATGATCTGCTTAAGTGGTTTTTCTGGTTGATTTTTAGTCAGCGAGTATGATCCTGGAAAAGATCTGGTTTTATGGGGCATTATTCTTGGTAGATCCATAGGGGTTATGATTTCTTTTTCCTGGGTAATTACTATTCCCTGGATCATGTTTTGCAGCTCACGGACATTCCCTGGCCAGGAGTGTTTTAAAAGAAGTTCCATGGCCTCGTCTGAAAAATAAAATTGTTTGTGGTATTTGAGATTGTACAATTGGAGGAAATGATGAGCAAGGGGTTGAATATCTTCTTTTCTTTCTTTTAAAGATGGGATTTCTAGTACACTTATTTGGAGGCGATAATAGAGATCTTTACGAAACTTGCCTTTGGCAACGGCTTCTTCAAGATCGATATTGGTTGCTGCAATGATCCTTGTATCAATTTTTTTTGGTTCAACCCCTCCTATTTGCATGACTTCCTGATCCTGAAGTACCCTAAGAAATTTGGCCTGCATGGTTAAGGGTAATTCTCCGATTTCATCCAGAAAGATTGTTCCACCAACAGCAATGTCAAAATATCCGGGTTTTCCCTCCCGCTTTGCACCTGAAAATGCCCCCGGGGCATATCCGAAAAGTTCCGACTCAATAAGGTTTTCCGGAATGCTTGTGCAATCAACGCAAAAAAAAGTGTTCTCAGAACGATTGCTTTGGGCGTGTATTTGCCTTGCCATTTCCCCTTTGCCTACCCCAGTATCTCCTAAAATTAAAATAGGAGCCTCGGTTTTAGCAACTTTTTGGAGCCGATTCATTAGTTTCTTCATGACCGGGCTTTCAATAATAATAGCTTCTGGTGCAGAATTCTCGGAGCTGTTGTTTCGTAGGTTTGACCAGAATTTTTTGAAGATGTCTTTGTGATACTCAAGCTGTTCTTTGAAAAGCGTTAAGTGGCTGATATCCCGGATAAAGGTGATAACAAGTTCAACATTCCCCTTAGCATCAAGAATTGGGTATCCGTGTAATAGATTCTTTCTTCCACCGCTGGTCTGCTGAATGGAGCTTGCCGGTCGTTTTGCTTTAAGGATCACAGGGCTGACAGCCCCTTTGAAAATTCCTTTTTTTTGTTCCACCAGCCAGGCATGGGGCTCAGCCGAATCAAAAACTCCATCTTTACCGTTTAGAAAGCTTACTTTTTTCCCGAGTAGCTTTTCAGGCGATAAACCTGATAGTCGCTCGTACATAGGGTTCATCTTCAGGATTGTTCCCTTGGCATCACTAATACATATTCCCTCATGCAATACGTTTAAAATCGGATCTATTCCATTGAAAAGATGGCCGTAATTTTTTTGAAAATAATCGACCTCGTATTTTTTTTTGTTCACTTCAGTTGAAGCTGCATTTGGAGTTGTTTGGGCTTGGTCGGAAATAGTTTGTATTGGCATTGTTTGATGTGACAATCCTATATTTATAAAATTTTAGCTTAATTGTAAATTGTTATTTTAATTAGATTAACAGGCATTAAGTGTGTTGTCAATAAACTATGAGGCTCTGAAAAAAGCAATTTTTGGTTTTGTGATTTTGAAAGTTGCAGTTTAACAAGGCATGTCTCCTTATATATGGGGATTAGGCGATGGGTTGAATTTTCAATCCTGGCTCCAGAAGTATAATGAGTTTGCCCTGGGATGATTTTGATAGATCTCCATTTTTGTTTAATTTTGCATTTTGTGCAAGTTTGCACAGCAACTTAACATGCTAAAATAAGTATGTTTTTTTTTAAAAGCAAGTGCGGCTTTGCACTTGCTTGGCTATAAATCAGTTGTGTGAAATTTTAAAGTTTGGTTGTTGGTATCAGTTAATCGTTAAAAAACAAGGGGTTATTTAACAAGAAAGCTTTTAAGAAGTTTTGGCCTCCTTTTTGCTACTGTCTATATTGTCAAAGCATTATGAAAAGCCTGCTGCCTTATTTTTAAGGTTTGAGGCACTGGTTAAATTAGTTTTTATTAAATCAAAAAGTTAAAGGCAAGTAAATCAAAAATCAAAGGCAAGTAATACCTTTGAACTGAAAAGGAGGTTGTTTTGTCAGCTACATTTTACCCCTACGTGGGGGCATTGATATGGATTAGTATTTTGCTTGTTTGTGGTGCTTTCCTGAGAAGCAAGATTTCTTTTCTTCAAAAGGCATTGGTTCCCTCATCTTTGATAGGTGGGCTTGTGGGGTTTGTTCTGTTAAATACAGGGCTTATAGGCATGCCGACACCCGAAGGTTGGATGCCCATTCCTTCAAAGGTTTTTGGCGTAATGGTTTATCATTTGTTTGCCTTTGGTTTTGTTGGTGTAGGTTTGATGCAACAGAGCAAAATTACGGGTGGAACAAAATCCAAGTGGATACGAAACGGTGCACTCTGGATGGCATTTATGTATTGCTTGGTTTATGCAGTGCAGGGGATAGCAGGAAAAAGTATCTTTGAGTTAGCAAAGGCTGTTAAGGGAGGAGAGTTTTTTACTGGATTTGGCTATCTTGTGTCTTCGGGGTTTTCTCAGTCACCCGGAGCTGCCCAGGCTTTTGGTAGTATTTGGGAAAGCACCTATGGTATCCAAGGTTCTGGCAGCGTTGGGCTTGCATTTGGTGCCATGGGCTTTTTGTGTGCCATTTGTCTTGGGATTCCTCTTGCCAACTTGGGAGTTAAGAAAGGCTGGATTACTGAGCCAACTTCCAAGGAAATTTCCCCTAGTTTTCTGAAAGGAATGATGGGCAAAGGAGAGGCTGTCGAATGTGCCAGGACAACAACTCATCCATCAAATATTGATAGCTTTGCCTTTCATCTTGCAGTTATGGGTGCTCTTTATGCGATGGGCTATATGTTTGCCCTAGGTTGGTCGGTCCAGCTGCCTAAAGGGATAAATGGACTTGGTTTTGGTCTTTTATATACCTGGGGAATGATTGCAGGATTACTTACCCGGAAGGTGCTTGCTAAAATTGACAAGATTCATGTTATTGATAATTCAACTATTAGGCGGATTACCAGCAGTACCATAGATTATATGATTTGTGCTGTGTTCATGGGCATTTCCATGAGTGATATCAATGCTATTTTGCTACCCTTTCTTGTAACAGTTGTAGTGGCTGCTCTTTTGACTTATTTTCTTATTTTGTGGTTTTCCCGCCGTATGCCCGAGTATGGGTTTGAAAGGGGTCTTGCTATTCTAGGATGTTACACAGGGACTGTTGCTTCAGGTTTATTGCTTCTTCGTATAGTTGATCCTCACTTTAAGTCACCGGCCGCTGTTGAGCTTGCAATAATGAACGTGTTTATTTTGCCAATGATTCAGTTTGTTTATCTGAGTCTGCCCTTTGTTCCTACAGAAGGCTCTTTGATGTTGCCAATTTTTCTTGCCTATCTTGTCATCATGCCTATTGCTTTGTTTGCTTTTAAATTTGTGGGTAAGCGGCAATGGTAGCTTGCTATTTGCTTCCATTAGGCGGTGTACTTTTAATTAATTTTTCTTAACGTTAATTTTTGCAGGCTGATTCCTTCCAGTGGACTGTCAGCCTGCAACTTTATAAACATTTAATAGTTCGTACGGCTTTTGGGATACAGAGTTAAAGTTTACTCCTATATAAATGATAGATGTAGATCTTTGTTGATTTGCTAAAACACCAGCTTTATCTGGTATTTTTAGTTGATTATGGAAAAGGTGAGTTAGTGTTGGATTTGCTTTTAATCTGAGACCAAAATGCCGTCAAAGGAAGTGCTTTATGGTGAAGACTTTTAAAATTAATGTCCCAAATGAAATTATTGAATCAATTCGTCAGCGCGTTGCAGATTTTCCCTGGCATGAAATGATAGATGACGGTGGCTGGGATTATGGTACAAACCTCAACTATATGAAAGAATTATCTTCCTATTGGGTTGAGAGTTATGATTGGAAAAAACATGAAGAACAGATGAATAGGTTTGAGCATTTTAAAGCCCAGGTTGATGGTATTGAGATGCATTATATTTTGGAAAAGGGAAGCGGCGATAATCCTATGCCTTTACTGATCAGCCACGGATGGCCGGGGTCTTTTGTTGAAAGCCTTGGAATTATTGAGAAATTGGCCCACCCTGAACGGTTTGGAGGCAAAGTAGAAGATGCTTTTGATGTAATTGTTCCATCTTTACCAGGTTTTGGTTTTTCCGGCCGTCCTCCCAGGCCTTATGGTCCTAGGGCCATGGCTAGGGTCTTAAATGAACTAATGGTAGATGTTCTAAATTATGACTCCTATTATGCTTGTGGTGGTGATTGGGGTAGTGCTATTTCTAGCTGGCTGGGCTATGATCATTTTAAACATTGCAAAGCCATTCATATCAATTTTCCTACCATGAGACACGTTGATGGTCCTCAAACTCCTGAGGAAGAGGCCTGGGTAAAATCCTGTGAAACCCTTCCTAGAATAGTTCTCCAAGATGGTTATAGGATTCAGCAGGCCACCAAGCCCCAGACCTTGAGTTATGCAATGATGGATAGTCCAGTTGGGGTGGCAGCTTGGATAGTTGAAAAGTTTCACGCCTGGTCTGATATTGATGGGGATAATTTGGAGAGCGTCCACTCTAAAGATAGTATATTGACAAATATCATGGTTTACCTTGTGACTAAGACTTTTAATACTTCAATCTGGATATATTATGGACGTAGGGAAGAGGGGGGACGAATTCTGGGGACCAAAGAGCGGCCCAGGGTAGATGTTCCCACGGCCGCAGCTATATTCCCGGCGGAAAGCTTTCCTTGGCCTCCTCGCTCATATTTTGAACGCCTTTATAATATTCAGCGTTGGACTTGTTTTTCCAGTGGTGGGCATTTTGCTTTCTTGGAGGAATCTGAAAAAATGGTTAATGACATTGTTGAATTTGCCCGCTCTTTTCGATAATTTTTTTGTAAAGGGTTGATTAAAATGACATATAAAACCAATATGTTTTCTGTGAATTTTTTAGGAGAAGGATTCTAATGGAGAGCCTTAAAATGCTTTATCGTATAGGGCTTGGTCCTTCATCAAGCCATACCATGGGGCCAAGATTTGCCGGAGAACGGTTTTTAGACTGCTACCCTAGAGCTTATCGTTATCGTGTGACCTTGTATGGCAGCCTTGCAGCAACCGGTAAAGGCCACTTGACGGATGTGGCTTTATATGAAGTTTTTGGCCGGGAAAAAATGAGCCTTGTATGGCGGCCTGATTTTAGCTTGCCAGAGCATCCTAATGGGATGAAATTTGAAGCTTTTTCCTTGTCTGGGGCTTTGTTAGGATCACAGGTCTATTTCAGTGTGGGCGGAGGCAGTGTTCGAGTTCCCGAGGACATTGGTTTAACAACAAAGTCGTTTTATCCCCATGAAAACCTCCTGGATATAATGGAGCATTGTGCTCAAAGAGGAATCACCTATTGGGAATATGTAGCAGAACATGATAATGAGGTGTTTTTTTTTCACTTGGAGTCCGTTTGGAATGCTATGAAAGCTTCTGTTAAAAAAGGATTGAGTTCTCACGGAGTTTTACCAGGTTCCTTGGGATTAGGGCGAAGGGCTTGGCTTTTTCACCAAAGAACTCGGTCTTCTGCGGAAGATATGCAGGAAACTGGTTTAATAACCTCTTATGCTCTGGCTGTTTCCGAGGAAAATGCAGGCGGGGGGACGATTGTGACTGCACCCACCTGTGGTTCCTGCGGGATACTCCCTGCTGTTTTGTATTATATGCAGAATAAAAGGAAGTTTACAGATTTGGATATTATCAAGGCACTTGCTACAGCAGGGGTCTTTGGCAATGTCATCAAAAAAAATGCTTCGATTTCAGGTGCTGAGGTGGGCTGTCAAGGTGAGGTAGGTTCGGCCTGTGCCATGGCTGCTGCTGCTGCATGTCAGCTTTTAGGAGGTTCTCTTAACCAGATTGAGTATGCTGCTGAAATGGGCCTTGAACACCATTTGGGATTGACTTGTGATCCAGTTAAGGGCCTTGTTCAGATTCCCTGCATTGAAAGAAATGCTTGTGCCGCTACTCGAGCATTATCTATTGCTAAAATGTCCATTTTGTCGGATGGAACCCATCTGATTTCTTTTGATGAAGTTGTCTCAGTTATGAAGAAGACTGGTCATGATTTGCCAAGTTTATACAGGGAGACATCAGTAGGCGGGCTTGCCGGGATGTATAAAAAACGAAAAAACAAAGATAGATCTGGAACCACCTAAATTATGAACAGGTTTTATTTTGGAACTGAATCAGCAGGCACTTTGTAAGTGATAAAAGAAAACATTAAATATTATATTTTTTAGATTTTTCATAATCAATTATAATCTTTTATAGTTACTAGGCAGTTGGAAAGACTGAAATGAAAGGTAATTAAATGGAAAACAATATTTCTCTTATAGGGATGCCTGCTGCAGGGAAAAGTAGTGTAGGTGTTATTCTTGCAAAACATATGAATATGAATTTTTTGGATACAGATATTCTTATTCAGCAGAAAAAAGGGAAAATGCTTTTTGAGCTTATAAATGAATTTGGGCTTGAAGGTTTTTGTAGGATAGAAGAAGAGGTTGTTTCAAGCATAAACTTAAATGGTTGTGTGATTGCTACAGGGGGAAGTGTGGTTTTGAGTACAAAGGCGATGAAACATCTAAAATCCACTGGTAAAATAGTTTATCTTGAAACTTCAATGGATGTGGTTTCCAAAAGGCTTTCAGATCTTAACCAAAGGGGAGTGGTTTATAAAAAAGGGCAGACAATAAAAGATATTTATGAAGAAAGGGTCTCTTTGTATGAAAAATGGGCAGATTTTAAAATTGATTCATCTTTGGGAAGGCCAGAAGATGTTATGAATTCGATCATCAGCACAATTTGTATTGATAAATAATCTTGTTTTAATAGATAAAAAACCTTTCTTCCAGTCCCAGTGCTGGTTAACTTATCTTTAGTAAAATTTGTTTTTTATGAGAAATTTCCAAGACAATGGTAAATAAGAAGTTTTAAGTCTGTGAAATTTTTTTCTAGAGTTTTAATCATTCCACCAAAAATATCTAAAAGGGTCTATGGTGTTGACCCAAATCCTTTGGAAACCTATCCAGACATTAATGCTAACAACTTTTAAATATAATATTTATTGAGACCTTAAAAACAACAATCTGGATTTCAATGGATTTTTTTAAGAAAAATAAAATATCTTAATGATATTATTGATTCAATTTTTAAAAAGATTAGAAATTATGTTATTGTTTGTTTTGTCTGGGATAGAACTTAGAATTATTCCTGGTAAAGTTGAGTTGAAATTATATATTAGCTGGTTTTAATAGCATCTGTGTTTTATTTGTAAAAAAATTGTTATAAGAATAAAAAAACTGACAACTTAATAAATGCTCTGAAATTATTAATGGTTTTTATCTTTATTAAAGATAAATGAGAGTAACTCTTTTAAAAATACAAGCAATTGGTTTAGATAGAAAAAAGTTTGTAATGGAAAGAATTATAATGAGTGATAACTCCCAAAAATTAAAACTTACAGCAATTCAGCGTTTGGATTGTTTTTTTGACAAGGGAACTTTTAGAGAAATTGATGTTTATGTATCCCATAGGTGCACAAACTTTGGAATGGAAAAAGAGTCCATACCCTATGATGGAGTTCTTACAGGTTTTGGTCTTGTAAACGGGAAAAAAGTTTTTGCCTATGCCCAGGATTTTAAATCAAAGGGCGGTTCTCTTGGAGAAATGCATGCAAAAAAAATATGCAAAGTCCTTGATCTTGCTGTTTCAACTGGCAATCCTGTGGTGGGGTTTCATGATTCAGGCGGTGCAAGAATCCAGGAAGGTGTTGATGCACTAGCAGGATATGGTGAGATTTTTTACAGAAATACCAGAGCATCAGGAGTTATTCCACAAATTTGCGCCATTATGGGTCCCACTGCAGGGGGGGCTGTTTACTCTCCAGCACTTATGGACTTTATATTTATGGTTAAAAAATCATCATATATGTTTATTACAGGCCCTGATGTAATTAAGTCTGTTACCGGAGAAGTTATAAGTGCTGAAGAGCTTGGAGGAGCAGATACCCATACAAGAGTGTCAGGAGTATCTCATTTTGCCTGTGACTCTGATATTGAATGTATTGAGGAAATAAAAAAACTTCTTGATTATCTTCCTCCAAACAATTTTTCAGGAGCTCCTTTAAACGAGATAATTGATGATCCTTTCAGAGAAACAATTTCACTTGAGTCAATTATTCCTGACAACGATTCCTTTCCCTATGATATGAAAAAAATTATTAAAGAAATTGCTGACAGAGATAGTTTTTTTGAAGTTTCAAAGGATTTTGCAAGAAATATTATCATTGGTTTTTTGAGAATTGGAGGAAATTGTGTTGGTGTAGTTGCCAATCAGCCAGACTATCTTGCCGGGTGTCTTGATATAGATGCTTCAGACAAAGCTTCAAGGTTTATCCGTTTTTGCGATGCATTTAATATTCCTATTTTAACAATTGCAGATGTTCCAGGTTTTCTTCCGGGTAAAGATCAGGAATTTGGAGGGATAATTCGTCATGGGGCAAAAATTTTGTGGAGTTACTCAGAGGCAAGTGTAGGAAAAATTTTGCTTATAACAAGAAAAGCCTATGGGGGAGCATATATAGCAATGTCTTCAAGGCATCTTGGAGCAGATTTGGTGTTTTCTTGGCCAAAAGCTGAAATTGCAGTTATGGGCGCTTCAGGTGCAGTTGAAATCATCCATAGAAAAGCCCTTGAAAATTCTCAAGATCGGGATTTGCTTAAAAAAAGACTGGTTGAAGATTATAGGGAGAAATTCTCAAATCCCTATACAGCAGCTTCAAGAGGATATATAGATTCAGTGATAAGGCCTTTTGAAACAAGGGCTGTAATTTATGAATCCTTGACTTTTATTTCCTCAAAAAAAGCAGAGTTTCCAGATAAAAAACATGGAAATATGCCTTTATAGGAGAAAAAAAATGAAGAAAAGTGAAAAAGTTGCCATAGCAGCTGTTATTGCATATATGGATTGGCAAAATCAAGCTGCCGATTTTATGAAGATGAAAAAAAAAGCCTATGAAAATTATTTTTCAAAAGCCAGCCCAGCCTGGAATGAAAATGGAATTAGAAATATAATCACCGGCAGAAAAATTCTTGATGCCAAAACCAGACTTGACTGATTTAAAATATTGTAAAAACAGGTGAATTAACCATGAATCATATTGAAATTTGCGATTCAACTTTAACTGACGGATTTCAGCTTTTATTTTCTGCAATGGGAAGAACTCCAGATCTTGTTTTAATGGCAAGGCTCCTTGATGAAGCAGGTTATAGCAGTGTTGAAATATCTGGATATGCCTCCTTTGATGTTCCCCACAGGCATTTAAATGAAGACCCTTGGGAAAGAATAAGGCTTCTTGGAAGAGCACTTAGAAAAACCAAAGTTTCAATGGTTTTAAGAGGAAGGGGGCTTGTTGGTTATTATCCCTGCCCTGATGATGTTATCAATGCTTTCCTTGAAAGGGTGTCTGCCAATAAAATAAAAATTGTTAAACTTTTTGATCCCATTAATGACACTGATAATCTTACCTCAATGTCTAAAAAAATAAAATCGGAAGGAATGAAGCTTCAAGGAGGGATCCATTACAGCCTGACTTCTTCAGGCGGGCTTTTAAATGAAACTGTTTACAATTTTGACTATTATCTTGAAAAGGCAAAGCAATTTGAGGCAATGGGAGCAGATAGTTTATGTGTTAAAGACAGTATGGGGATAATGACTCCTTTTGACTGTTTTGAGCTTGTTTCAAGATTAAAAGATAAAACTTTTCTTCCTATTTTTATCCATACAAGATCCAGTGGGGGAATGGGGCAGATGACTCTTCTTAAAGCATGTGAAGCAGGTGCTAGAGGAGTTGATACCTGTATGTCTGTTTTTGGAGGAAGAAACTCACTTCCTGCTGCAGAACCTTTGGTAAAAGCTTTGTCCAGCCAATTTGGCCAGATAACTCCTGATCTTGCAAAGCTTGATGAAACAGCAGAGTTTGTTGAAGAAGAAATTATACCAAAATATAGATTTTTTCTTAATGAGTCTAAGGTTTCACTTGTTGATTCAAAGCTTCTTGCCGGAGGAATTCCAGGGAAAATAGCAGAGTTTTTAAATACCAGGCTTAAAGAGGTTTCTAATGGAAAAAGATTTTGGGAAGCAGTTGAAAAAATTCCTTTTATAAGAAAAGATTTAGGCCAGATACCTTTTGTAAGCCCCGGGTCATATGTGATTGCACTTCAGGCTTTGAACAATACAATCCATGATGCGTTTAAAGGTGAATACAAGGTAATTATAGAGCAGATTTCTGAGCTTGTACAAGGCAAGTTTGGAAAGACTCCCAGGGATATTTCTCCTGAACTTAAAAATAAAATTGAAGAACTTTATCCTGAAAAAAATGATGATTTTGATACTAAAGTTCTAACTTTGACAGAAGCTGCTAAAAACATTAAAGGACTGGCCGCTGATATTGAAGATGAGCTTATTTATGCAATTTTTCCCAAAACAGGGAAAAAATTTTTAAAATGGAAATATCATAGAGAAGATCCGCCAAGGGACTCAAAACCTATCTCCCTTGAAGAAGCAAAAGAAAGGCTGGATAAAGTAAGGAAAATCCGGGAAGGACGTACTTTTGATGAAGAAATAGCAGAGATTCCGGAAAAGGGACCGGGAACAAGAGTGTTTAATGTGTTTGTGGGAGATGAATATTTTGAAGTTGCAGTTGATCCGGGCAGCCAGCCTTTTATTTCCTATTCTTCATCTGAAGAAACTGAATATTTTTCAGAAAGAGAAAAAAAATCAGCTTTTGTTCTTGAAAAACCAGTTAAAGAAATTCAGATTAAAGATGTTCCACGAAAAACTTCTAAGGATTTAAAAGAGTTCCAAGATTTTGTTTTTGTTAAGGCACCAATGCCGGGTTCCATAGAATCTTTGAGAAAAAAGCCGGGGGAAGAAGTAAGGGAAGGGGAAATTATTCTTGTTCTTGAAGCCATGAAAATGGAAAATCCTCTAACTTCTCCTGTTGACGGTGTGATTACTGAAATAAGATGCCAGGGTGGAGATCAGGTGCCAAAGGATTTTATTCTCTGTGTAATTGATAAAAGCAATATCTGACAAAATTCAATTTTATCATTCTTACTAAGAAGTCCACTTTCTGAGTAATCTAAAGTGGGGGATGAATACGCTTTAAACCTAGGTTTGATAAAAACCCCTTTTGAGTATTTTATTCAGGAGGGGAGTATCTTCACGAAGAACCTAAACAAAAAACAGGTTTTTTTGATAATAAGGATAGACTCAAGAACTCTCATTTAAACACTGAGAGTTCTTGTGTGTTTTTAACCCTTCCAGAACGGGGACATTTCTCTTAACCTGCTTATAATAGAAGGCATTTTTTCAATAACAAAATCAATTTCTTCTTCAGTATTATAAATAGAGAGGCTGAATCTCACTGTTCCATGGGCTGCTTCATAGGGTACTCCCATTGATCTGAGAACATGGGAGGGTTCAAGCGAGCCTGAGGTGCATGCAGAGCCTGAAGAAGCACATATATTAAATTGATCCATCATTAGAAGAATGGCTTCGCCTTCAATATATTCAAAGCTTATACTTGAGGTATTTGGAAGTCTGTTTTCAATGTCACCGTTTACAAAAGAATGGGTAATTTTTTCAAGGAGATTTTTTTCAAGCTTATCTCTTAATCTCTTAACTTCTTTTTGTTCCTTTTCCATATTCATTCTTGCAAGTTCACATGCTTTGCCAAGGGCAATGATTGAAGCTGTGTTTTCAGTACCTGCTCTTTTGCCCCATTCCTGATGTCCTCCCACAAGGAAAGGATGAAAAGGAGCGCCTTTTCTTATGTACAAAGCGGCTATCCCTTTTGGAGCGTGGAGTTTATGTCCTGAAATGGAAAGCAGATCAACTTTTACATCACTAAGGTCGGTGACTATTTTGCCTGCTGCTTGAACAGCATCTGTATGAAAAAGAATTCCTTTTGCATTTGCTTTGGCTGCTAGCTCTTTAATTGGAAAAATTGTTCCTGTTTCATTATTTGCCCACATTATGCTTACCAAAGCAGTATCTTCAGTTAAGTTTTCATTATAAAAGTCAAGATCAAGTCTTCCTTTTGAGTCAACAGGTATAAAAGAAATTCTATATCCCTGTTTTTTGAGATTCTCATAAAGATTTTTAACAGCAGGGTGTTCAACAGAAGATGTCATTATATGTTTTCTGTCTGGGAAACTTTTTATTGCAGAAAATATTGCAGCACTATCACTTTCTGTTCCGCAGCTTGTAAATATGAATTCGTCTGGAGAAGCATTGAAAAGTTTTGCTGTATGAATCCTTGCTTTTTTTATTTCTTTTGCAACCTGCCCCCCAAATGAGTGCATGCTTGAAGGGTTGCCGTAAAATGTTCCAAGGTATGGAAGCATTGCCTCAATTACTTCTGGAGCTGTTTTGGTAGTTGCATTGTTGTCAAGATAAATTGGGTTGTCAATCATAGGAGCGACTCCTCAACTATAAGATCATGGGCAACCTTTTGTCTTAGTTTTGCCTCAACATGATTTTTTAGTGTTTCTTTTGATTTAATACAGGTGGCACAGGCACCTTGAAGCCTTACAACAACTTTGTTTCCGTCAACATCAACAAGTTCAATATTGCCCCCGTCTTTTTTAAGAGCAGGTTTTATATCTTCTTCAAGGGTTTGTTCTATTTTTTTTATTTTCTGAAGATTTGTAAGTTTTGAGGCACTTTTTTTCTTTTTACCCAGGTCTCCTTTTATTTCATCAATTATTTCCTGGATATTTTCATGACATTGTCCGCAACCGCCTCCGGCTTTAAGAAAGCCTGTAACATCATCAATTGAAGCAAGGCCGTGATCACTTACAGCGTGACGGATTTCATCTTCTGTAATATTAAAGCAATGGCAGACAACATTTCCTTCTTTTTCAATAATTTGAATTCCTTTGAAGTCTGCAATTGCTTTTTCAAGAGCTTCTTGGCCCATTACTGAGCAATGGATTTTTTCCTTTGGAAGACCGCCAAGGTAAGCAACAATGTCGTCATTTGTAAGTTTTTCTGCTTCTTCTACTGATTTTCCTATTATCATTTCAGTAAGTGCTGATGATGATGCTATTGCACTTGCACACCCGTATGTTTTGAATTTGGCGTCTTTTATAATATTATTTTCATCTATCTCAAGGGTTAATTTTAAAGCATCGCCGCAGGTAATGGAACCTACATCACCGGTACCGCTAGGTTTTTCCAATTCACCTACATTCCTTGGATTAATAAAATGCTCTCTTACTTTATCTGTATATTCCCACATATCATGCTCCTTGTTAGGGCTATTTGTCGTGCCCAATTTTGATTGAACACTTTATATTTTTTCAATCAGCGTTATAATATTAGATTCTTTAATGCGGATTGATTAAACTACCTTAATCACTATTTAATAAAAAAAAAGACCCTGACTCAAAAAGTTTGGCTTTGATAAAAAAAATTTACCAAGACTTTTGTTTTTAATCACATGCATAGGTTGTTGAAAAGAGAAATCTTTAAATAAGGAGGATTTATGGATAAGCGAAAGGGAGTTTTGAGGGGAACCTGGTATCCTGACACAAAAGAAGAGTGTGAAGAATTTATTTCTTCTTTTAAAAAGCGTGCTCAAATTTCAGAAAAAATATATGGAGGGATTGTTCCCCATGCAGGTTGGTATTTTTCCGGAGAAACTGCTGCCATGATAATTGAGGCACTTTCGTTGATGAAGCCAGATCTTGTGATTGTTTTTGGAATGCATTTGCCTAAAAACAGTAAAATAAGAATAATGACAAAGGCTGGCTATGAAACCCCATTTGGGGATTTACCTGTGTGTGAAAGCCTTGTAAAATCCATTGGTGATAAGTTTGATTTTATAGCCGAAACTCCCCATGATTTTCAACCAGACAATACAATTGAGGTTCAGCTTCCCTTTATAAGACATTTTATGGGAGAAGTTGAAGTGTTTTGCTGCGGGCTTCCTCCTGAAAAATCGAGCTATGAATTTGGCAGGTTTATAGGAGAAAAAGCAGTTGAACTTGGTAAAAATCCTATTGTTATAGGAAGTACAGATCTTACCCATTATGGGCCTTCATACGGATATATGCCCTATGGAAAAGCAGAAAAAGCATACGAAAAAGTAAAAAACGAAAATGATAAAAGAATGATTAATCTGATTGAAGAAATGGACTATTCAGGAGTTCTTCTTGATTCAGAAAAAAATATGAATGCCTGCTGCAGCGGTGCTGTTGCCGGTGCCATAGGATGTGCTGAGGTACTTGGAGCAAAAAAAGGTTATTGTCTTGATTATTCAAACAGCTATGAAAAAACAAAATCAGATAGCTTTGTGGGTTATGCGGGGATTTGTTTTAAATAGTGATTAGCCTAAAACCTGAGCTTTATTTCTAAGATCAGATAGAACAAAAAAAGCCTGCCCTTATTCAGAGCAGGCTTTTTTTAATAAGTGTTAAATCAATATTATGGATTCATTGTATAAGCATCAATCAATGTATAGATATGATCGTTGATTACTTTGTCAAATTCTTTGGAATCAGTTTCAGGTTTTCTGATTATTTTTTCAGCACTTTTAATCTGCTCATCTGTTGTTGAAGGCTTCATAAGGAAATCAACAGCATATTTTGACATGTCTCTTACAAATACGTCAAAAATTGAATTTAGGACTTCTTCTTTTATACCTTCTCTTTTTGCAGACTCAACAATAAGTTGTGCATATGGAACAACAGAAAAAATTTCTCCAAGTGAAAAAAGGAAATCAAAATTTTGCATCTGCTCCATGATTCCAGCACCGGAAACCATGAGAACTTCCTGGAAAGCTTTAACCTGATCAATGAAAATTTTAACATTGCTCAAGTGTGAAATCGAGTCAAATTCAGGCATATAATCATGGAACTGAATTTTACCATAACCTCTTGTTGGTCCCTGGTTGAAAAGAAAATCATCATTTTCATTTCCATTCATCAGAGGAACTTCAGGATATTCTTTTGGATTGAACATATAGTTTGGAATAAGCTTGGCAATAAGAGCCATATTTACATGCTTTGTACCTTCAAGTTTTGGCATTCCCTTGATTTCCATGGCTGCCTGCTCAAAGTAAGTATCTTTTTCAAAGCCCTTGGCTGCAATTATATCCCAAAGATCTTCCATAACCTGCTCACCTTGGGTGGCAACTTTCATTTTCATAAGCGGGTTGAAAAGAAGATATCTTCTGTCTTCAGGGTTTGCAGCTCTTAAATAGTCAGTTGCTCTTAAACCAAATAGTTTCATTGCAACAATTCTTATGTATGAATCAAAGAAAAGCTGTCTTATGTGGGCAAACTCTGTAACATTTTTACCGAAAATATTTCTATGGGCTGCGTGATTAAGAGATTCATAAAAGCTGTGCTCGCAAATTCCTATTGAAGCAGAACCAATATTGAATTTACAGATATTAATTGTGTTAAGCATATCGTACCATGCTTTTTTGCCTTTTGAGAGAATTTCCGCTTCAGTAATTGGATAATCATGAAGGGCAAATTCAGCAACAAACATCTGGTCGCAGGCGATTATGTTTTTTATGCACTCATATTTTTCATGTTTGGAATCCACAACAAAGAAAACATATTCATCTGAGTCTGCAAATTTACCGAAAACAGTAATAGTTGATGCTTCGTTTCCGTTCCCAATATAATATTTTGAGCCATTTGCAAGGTAGGTTCCGTCAGGCTGGGGATAAAGTTTCATTTCACTTGAATAAATATCAGCTCCATGCTTCTTTTCAGAAAGGCCAAAGGCACAAAGAGGATTTTCCTTTAGGGTGGCAGCAGCTTTTTGTTTTGCTTCTTCGTTGTCGCCAAGGAAAACAGGATCAAGGCCAAGGGTTGATACATGAAACATATACCAGTATGAAGAGCCGTAAAAACCCAGGATTTCTGAAAATTCAAACATTCTGTAAGTGCTGTAGTACTGGTCTGGATCGTCACCATAGCCTTTTGGAAGAAAAAGAGTTTCAAATATTTTTTCTTCTTTTACAAACTCTGCAAAATCTGAGTTAAAAGTTCTATTGTGAAAGTCTTCTTTCATTTTTTCAAGACCTTTATTTTCAAACCAGTCTATGGTCTTGAGCATGATTTCTTTTGATCTTTCGTCAGGATATTTTCTATCCTTGTATTTTTTTGGATTAAGTAAAACCATTTTTAATTTCCTCCGTAATTTTTTTAGTTTAAAGTCTTTCGTATACAAAGTAATTGTATACTTAGCATTAAAAATTTTGAGGTGCAATAATATTTAAAAATAATTGTTTTGGTTTTTGACTGGTAATAAATCTGAGATTGTTTTTGTAAAAAAAAAGGGCGGGAGTTGGTTTTGTTCAGTATTGGAAATCAAGAATTGGCCGGGTTTAGAATTGCTTGAGTTCCTTATTTGTAAAATCCAGGGCTACCACAGTATTTTTACCTCTTTCTTTTGCCATATAAAGAGCTTTGTCCGCCCTTGCAAGAGTTGTGTCAAGAGATTCATCAGGGAGGTAAACAGTAACTCCAGTTGAAATAGTAACTTTGATTTTTTTATTTTTAAACTCAGTTTCAAGGTTTTCAACCACTTCTTTTATTCGATTAGCACATAAAAGAGCATTTTCAGGGGTGGGATTGGTTAGAACTGCTAAAAACTCTTCTCCTCCGTACCTTCCCAAATAGTCTTCAGTTCTCAAGGCTATTTTTATGGCTTTGGCAACATTTGTTAAGATCAAATCCCCTGCAAGATGTCCGTAACTATCGTTTATCTTTTTAAAATCGTCAATATCTATCATAAGGAGCCCAAAATGATAGAGTTGTCTTTTTGAAAGTTCAACTTCACGTTCAAGAACTTCAAAAATTTTTCTTCTGTTAAATACTTTTGTAAGTCCGTCTTTTGTTGCAAGTTCTTCAACCTTTTCTCTGAGACGGTTTATATAGCCTCCTATAAATGAAAACCAGGTAAAAACAACAGAGAGAATAAGAAGTCTTAGCAGCTCTACCGTCATATTCAGCGTCTCAGGGTGATAAATTTTTAAAAGAGAAAGGTTTACTGAATAACCTGTAATTACAATTAAAGTTAGAAAAAGAAACTGCCTTACCTTAAGTCTGAAGACCCCAAAGGAAAAAGTTACCATATAAAGAAGGAGGAAAGCTCCTCTTGCCTCGTTTGCATAGTAAATTGCTATCATTATAACAATAGTGCCTACTGTTATCTGAGCAATGGTAAGGCTTTTTTCTTTAAAATAAAGATTTATGTCAAAAAGAAACACCAGGTAGAATCCCAGGTTGATTAAAGCTATCATTCCTATAATTATAGAGAATTTAGCTAAGGGCAGCCTGAACAATCCAAGCCAATGGCAAATTATAAAGGTGAGAATAAATATAATATATGAAGATGTACCTATTAAAAACCTTTTGATTCTTAGCTGTTGGTCTAAGCTTTTTTTAGGAATAAGTTCAATCACTTAATTCATCTCCTTTTTATGGTTTTTTTGAGTTTTTCAAAAGTCTTGTAAACTCACTGACCATTTCAGCTGTAAGTCCCCAGATAACCTCATCATTGAATCTGTAAAGCAAAACCCTTTGTTTTATATTTCCCCATGGTTTTTTATATTTTTCTGGCAGCCCTAGTTCTTCTGATGGGAGGAGAACTTTTTTTTCACCTTTTTTTTCATAAGAAGGCTTTATTTGAAGCATCACAGAGTATGTTTCAGGTTTGTTTTTTAAAAACCATGACACAGGAATAAAAAAAACTTCTTCAACTTCAGATTTTTGAATGTTTATATCTTTAGGTGAAATATTGTGAAGAATCCCTGCAAAAGGTTCGATTACAAATCCCATTGCACCGACAATTGTGTGCATTCGACCAAAAACTTTTATATTTTCAATTGGGACTCCAAGTTCTTCAGATGTTTCCCTTATTGCTGCATTGGCACAGGAGCTATCGTTTTCAGGATCATATCCTCCTCCTGGAAAGCAGATTTCTCCTTCCTGTCTTATTCCTTTTGCTCTTTTTTCAAAAACAAAATTATACTCTCCGTCAATCTCTATAAGAGTAATCATTACAGCATAATTAAAAAGTTTATGTCTTCCGTAAATTCCGGGTTTTTTCGGCATGAATTTTTCAAGCTGAATTAAATCTGTTTCATTCATTTGATTTCACTATTATTAATGAGTATTAAAAGATTGAGATTAAACTCTATTTATAATTGAAATTGATTCAGGGCAAGAGAAAAATAATAGTAGTTAATGCTGTTTGTTTGTTAAATCTGCCTGAAAGGAGTTGTTGTGATGGAATCAGAAGCATTTGAGCTTATGGAAAAAAGTTTTGCAAAATTCATGGATAATATTTTTGAAGAAGAAAAAATTCTCAGAATAGAAGAAGTACTTATAAAATTGTCTTTTGAGGAATCTGTTTTCAGTAAAATAAAGGAGGCACAGGAGATTGGATTTGAACTTATCAAAGCTCAAAAAGCAAAAGATATAGAAAAAAGAGAAATGCTTTTAATAAATCTATATCTTCTTTTTCATAAATACGGTGCTGGATACAGTTTTGAAGAAGAAAAGTTCATGGAAAAGTCAAAAGGGCTCAAATGGCTCCCCGGAGGCTTGATGCCTCTTGTGTTGGGTTCTTACCTTATGAAGCCAGAGTATGAATTTTGTGACCTTGGCTGTGGTAACGGTTTTCAGGGTATTTTAATGCAGGCTTTGTCTCCCCATTCAAAAACAAGGCAAGTTGAAATTTCAAAAAATTACCTTGAAGCTGGTAGGATTTTTCTTAAACCCCTTAAAATTGATAAAGAGAAGATTTCTTTTGAAAATACTGATATAAGCAATTTTAAAATGAAAGAAACTGATTTTGTTTATATGTACAGACCTTCAAGGCCAATGGGGGAAGGTGCCCAATTATATAGAAATCTTTCCAATAGATTTTATTTGAATAAAAAAAGTTTTTATCTTCTTTCTGTTGCAGATTGTTTTGAACCGTTTATAAAAGGAGATTATGAAAAAATTTATCAAAATGAATATTTAAGTATTTTTTATTTTAACCGGAACTTTGTTTAAGTTATAATGCCTAATGATTTATTGATACAAAACAAATGTCAATTTAAGGGTTTTACAACCTGGTTTGTTTTTATTTTATTCAGGTTAATTAAGATGAGTTTTTATAAAAAAATAAGGAGAATTTTAAAATGAAGAAAAACATTATGAAGTTTGCTGTATCTGCTCTTGTAATTGCAGGAGTTTTATTTGCCGGCTGTTCCAAAAAAGAAGAAGATAAAAAAGAATTGACCCAGTTTGATAAGATTAAGAAAAAAGGTCAGATAACCATAGGAACCAGTCCTGATTATCCTCCTTTTGAAAGTATTGACGATGACGGAAATATTGTTGGTTTTGACATTGATTTGGCAAAAGAGATTGCAAAAGAGCTTGGTGTTGAGGCCAAATTTGTAAGCATGGGTTTTGATAGTATAATAACAGCAGTTAAAAATGGTCAGACAGATATGGGAATGTCAAGTTTTTCAGTTAATGAAGAAAGAAAAATGAGCATTGATTTTTCAAAGCCTTATATTTCAACTGCCCAAGTTATTCTTGTAAACAAAGATTCTGCAATCACCAAAGCCGAAGACCTTGAAAAATCTTCAGTTGCTGTACAAATGGGAACCACAGGAGCAGAAGCTGCAAAAGAGCTTAAGGATGTGGATGTTAAAACTGTTGAAGACTATAATGTTGCTACCATGATGCTTGATAATGGGGTTGTAAGAGCAGTTATTCTTGATATAGCCATTGCAAAGGAACTTGCCTCAAGACATAGTTTCAGAGTTCTTGAAACTCCTCTTAACCAGGAGGAAACTGCAATTGTTATCCGGAAGGGTAATGATGATTTAAAACAAAGTGTTGATAATGCCATAGATAAAATCATGGCTGATGGAAGATATGATCAGATCAAGACAAAATGGGATGTGAAATAAACATTAAATCTTGTTTTTTGACCTGAATCTGATTTTTTAATGCCGGATTTTTATATCCGGCATTTTAATTTCTAAAAACTCCAATCTTAAACTTTTTAAAAACAATTTCTGATTCGTTAAATTGCATCTTTTTAAAAAGTTTAGTATTGTTTGCTTTATGCATCTTAATTGTGTCGGGTGAAAGTCAGGTTTTTTGCTCATTAATTAATCAGATTTTAGAATAAAACAAAAACATTATAGAGGAAGTATGACAACTATAGCCAGACCGCAGAATATGCTAGCAGTTCTTATTGATGCGGACAATGCTCAACCTTCTGTGACAGAAGCCCTTCTTGCAGAGATAGCAAAATTTGGAACTGCAAGTGTAAAAAGAATTTATGGAGACTGGACAAGGCCGGAGCTTACCTCCTGGAAAGCAATCTTGCTTGATCAATCCATTCAGCCTATTCAGCAGTTTGCATATACAAGAGGAAAAAATTCAACAGACTCTGCAATGATAATTGATGCCATGGATCTTTTGTATACAAAAAGATTTGATGGGTTTTGCATAGTTTCAAGTGATAGCGATTTTACAAGGCTTGCCTCAAGAATAAGGGAAGAAGGCCTTTCTGTTTATGGGTTTGGGGAGCAGAAAACTCCCAAATCATTTGTATCTGCCTGTGACAGGTTTATATTTACCGAGGTTTTAAGAACAGAAGAAGATCTTGAGCCAGTGGTTAAAAAAATGAATACCAATGAGCTTAAAAGTAATACAAGGCTTTTGAACCTTTTAAGAACTGTTATTGAAACAGCTTCAGATGATGATGGATGGGCAAATCTTGGTCTTGTAGGAAGTTACATTGCAAAGCAGTCTCCTGAATTTGACCCCAGAAACTATGGATACAAAAAATTAGGGGAGCTTGTAAAAGCTGTAAAGCTTTTTGAAATTGATGAAAGGTTTGCTGAAAACAAGCAGTCAAAAGTGGTTTATATAAGAGATAAGCGGAAGCATTTTACCAATAAAAACAATGGTGTTTGAATTGAGTGAATTTATAAATTGATTGAGTTGTGATTTTTAAAAAGAAATTTTTGGTTTGATTTATATAAGGGTGCAAAGTTTGCACCCTTATTTATTTAGATGGCTAGTCTTATTTATCGTTGTCGTTCATGGGGAGATATTTAAATGCCAAGGCAAGTATTATAAAACAGCAAACTATTCCGCTTATAAAAACAGCCGTGAAACCAAAGTCGTCTGGTAATTCATGTTCCATGGCGGCAAGAAGGTGTTTTTGTCCCGAGTATGAACCTTCTATTTCAGTGTACATATAAGCACCTGAGTCAATATTGTTTTCTTCTATTACCTTGGTGATATCATTGAATACAGGAATATGTTTTTCTCCCCAGGGTCCAACTACAAAAGCAAAGAGCCAAAGGAGGAAAAAGGTTGAAAATAGTATTTTCAAAGATTCCTTTAGTGGTTTTTTATCTTTTATTTCCATAACTCCTCCTTTGTCATCTTCTATTAGATTGCAGCTGTTATTTCAGGGAACACAATATAAAATACTAAGTACGCCATAATAAGTGTAAGTACAAGGTTGAAAGACTGTCCAAATACATAAAGGATAAGCGGTTTTCCACCTTTAAAATGATGCTTTAGTTCTCTGAAGTTTGTTGCAAGACCAATACTTACAAAAGAAAGAGCGAAAAACCATTTTCTTACAAGGTCACTTGCACCTTTAATAACACCCTGATCTATCATTGAAGGTCCAAGACCGCCCTGGGCAGCCTGGAAAGATGAATAGAAAAGAGAGAAAATAATTGACGCTCCAATAAAGCCAATAACAAATTTTGGGAATCTGTACCAGATTTCCATGGGGCTTACTTTTTGTCCGGTTTCAGCTGCTTCAACTTTTGTTGTAAAATAGATTGCAACAAAAAAGGCCATTACACCAATCATAACGTTTTGAATCATTTTGATTGTTGCTGCAACATATAGTGCTTTTTCACCAAGGAATGCTCCGGCAGCCGCAACAGCACCTGTTGAGTCAATTGTACCGCCCATCCATGCACCACCTAAAACAAGCTGTTTGTCTTCAGGGAAAAAAGCATGAATAATAGCAGGCATTACTATCATCATTATCGCTGTAAAAACAAGTGAAAGACCAACTGAAAGGGTAAGCTCTTCTTTTTTTGCCTTACAGGCAGCAGCTGTTGCAATGGCGGCAGAAACACCGCAAACTGACATGTCTGAACAAATTACCGCATTAAGTCTTTTTGAAGGTATTTTAATTATTTTCTGACCAAACCAATAGGTTACAATCCATACTGTAGGCGTTACAACCCAGGCTACAAAAATACCTGCGGTTCCTATTGTGATGATTTTTTCAAAAAGAATAGTTGCACCAAGAAGAACAAGACCTGTTTTAATATAGTATTCTGTCTGAACCGCCGGCATTGCCCATTTTGGAGTTCCTACTGTGTTACTTATAAGCATACCAAGAAAAATAGCCCAGGCTGCATATCCAACTCCGTAATTCTTCATTGTAGCCTGGTGTGAGGCAAACCATGCTACCATGGTAATCAGATAAACAAAGGAAAAACCTATTAAAAATTCTTTAAAGGATTTCCCCATGAATTTCATTCCAATACCAAAAAATACAGCAAAAAACACACCAAGTGCAAGAAGATTGAAAATCTGATTGTATGGCTTGGCTGCCGATACTTTTTTCTTTAAATTTCCTTCTCTGAGCTTAGTGTTTCTCCAGTCCATTATGGCTTCTTTTGCTTTTTCATTTAAAGCCTCATTCTGGAATCCTGCTTCTTGTGCGAGAAGTTCTGCTGTTTGTGCTTTTGCATAAGCTGCTGCAGTAGCAACTTTTGCAGTTTCGTATTTTCCAATTACTTTATCATATTTAACTTGAGCTTTTGCTTCAGTCATAAAAAGACTGTCAAGGGGGTTTGCTACCCATCCCTTTGGATAACTGGTAAATTTTGAAAACCATTTACCTATATTATTATCGTTGGCTTTTACTTTTGCTTTGGTATCATTTAGCTCATACCAGCCAATTGTTTTGAATTCATGAGTTTTTGTAGCTTCAGCACTATACTTTGCTTCAATTGCAGAAAGCTTTTGTTTTATTTCTCCTGTTCTTGGAAAGTAGGCGATCATTCCAACAATAAGAATAATAAATCCAAGCCAAATAGCCCACCAGTCCTCGGTTTTCCACATTTCCGACCATTCCCATTTGCCCACATCTTGTACAACATCAGAGTCTTGTACAATATCAGAAGCATTGTCAGACATAAAAAAATCCTCCCGTTAAAATATTGTTTAAAAGTTTAATTTTAGTTCCTATCTCTAATGATTAGCAAAATGCATGCCTGAAAGTTATTTATTTTAAATGCTTGTAATTAATAGCTAAAATTTATTATAAATCATGAATGTGTAAACTTGAGTTTGCATAGGTGTAGATTTGGGTTAGCAGTGTTTTGTTTCTAATTGTTAAAATCTGAATTGAGGGTTTTATGTTTTTAAATTAAAAAGTTTATAATGAATTTAGTCTGTTATATTATATTCAAAAACATGGAACTCTTCAGGTTTTCTAAACTTATCGCAGCTACTGAGTTAAGTGTATCAGGGATAGATCTACTATAGTCTGATGTAATTTGCTGTTATCTGCGGCAAACTTGAAAATCCTTTATTCAGGTAAAAACAAAACTTTAAGGTGTTTGAACTAATGAAAATATTTGAGGGACTTAATTTAAGACTTAAATTTATTGTAGGTCTTGTAATGTCAGCTTTTGTTCTTGGGGTTTTTTTATTTTTGATTATTTATTATCATTTTAATTCAGTTATGCAAAAAGAAATAAGTCAAAGGTCAAAAATGCTTTTGGTTCAGGCAAATTCTGTTCAGGAGTATGTTCAGGCTGACTTAAGGCCTCAAATGTATGAAATTGTTGGTGAAGATGATTTTATACTTAAGGCCATGTCTTCTTCCTATATTTCAAGAAGAGTAATGGAAAAGCTTGAAAGTGAAGGCAGGGAAAAAATTTATTATAGAAGGGTGGCAATCAATGCAAGAAACCCTTCATATGAGCCAACAGAGTTTGAAAAAAAAATTATATTAAAGTTTAAGGAAAACCAGGAGCTTAATTTTTATGAGGAAGACTCGGTTTTTAAAGGAGTTAAGTATCATCTTGTTTCAAGACCTGTAAGATTTACAAAATCATGTATGCCCTGTCATGGAAGTCCTGAAAATGCACCTAAGTCTTTAGTTGAAGTTTATGGAGACAAAAAAGGTTTTTTTCGCATAGAAAATGAAATTGCAGGTGCGGTTGTGGCTGGGTTTCCAGTTCAGATGATAAAAGATCCTGTAAAGGAGATAACCTTACAATATTTGAGTTTTTATGTTTTATGGCTTCTTATTTTTACATGTATCATAGGTGTTTTTTTTGACAGACTTGTAATGACAAACTTAAAAAAGCTTGGCCGTGTTTTTGAGGTGAGATTTTCCGGTGAAAAGGAAAAAAAGATAATTGAAAAAATAGCAAACAAAGATGAAATCGAAGGTCTTATTGAAGGAGTGGATGAACTTGCAGCAGTTCTTTTTGATGCGAACCGCAAACTTGAAATCCATAGCATAACCCTGGAAGAAAAAATAAGTGAAAGAACAAGAGAGCTTGAATTGGCTGCTAAAAAACATTTAAATGATCTTGGCCTTTTTTCAAAGCTTATTGGAAGGTTTACGGACACTTTTGACCCTGAAGTTTTAATAAGAGAAGCTCTTGAAAGCATAGGTTCAAGGTATAATGCCCGTCAGGTTATTTATTACTGCACTGTTCTTTCGGAAAAATATTATGCTTGGTATGAAAGTCTTAGTATTGAAAGTCTGGATTTAGAAATAAAAAATATTTTGTGGGACGCTGAAGTATTTAAAAAGGGAAATAAGGTTTATATTCCCATTTCATCCCATGAAAGTCATTGGGGAATTTTATGCATTTGTTTTGAAGAAACTGCTGAAGAAGAATTTGATGAGGCAGTTCTTTTATCCCTTGGTCTTCAGCTTGGAACTTCTCTTGAAAATATTCACGCTGTTTCTGAAATGAAATATCAAAATGATCTTCTTGAATCTGTTTTTGAAGGAATTACCGACCCTTTAATTCTTGCAGACATGAATCTAAGGGTAATTTTTGGGAATAAGGGAAGTATGGCTCTTTTTGAAAAACATAAAGCAAAGGATTTTAGATCCCTTGTAAAAAACAGTTCAGGACTTTTGCAAACCATTAAAATTGGAAATGAGCCTGCTGTAACAGAAATAGAAACAAAAAAAGGCAGATTTTTTAAAGTTTTTCTTTACCCCCTTCCAAAACATGAAAAACGGGATTTGAGGGTGGTTATCTATGCAAGAGATGTAACCAGAGAAAAAAAACTTCTTGAAGAAATCAGGCAGGCTGAAAGGCTTAGTTCCATTGGCAAAATGGCTGCGGGGATAGCCCATGAAATAAACAATCCCCTTGGAGTGATCAGGTGTTATGCTGATCTTTTGTCCGATTCACTGGAAACAAAGAAAAACATTTCCGATTTAAAAATTATAATAAACCAGACAAAAAAGGTTCAAAAAATTGTTTTAAATCTTTTAAATTTTTCAAGGGCAAGGGATATTGCCAAGGGAAAGACTTCCCTTAATGAAGGAGTTTCTAAAGTTATAGAAGTTTTAAGTTTTCAGGCATCTCAAAAAAAAATCAATCTGAAATTTTTTCCGGAAAACAATATTTTACCTATCCAATGCATTCCTTCTGTTTTAGATCAAATAATCACCAATATAGTGCTCAATGCAATTGATGCCTCAGGGGATAATGGAGGAAATGTGATCATAAGAACTTTTGGTCTTGAAAAAGAAGCACTCCTTGAAATAAGTGATGATGGAGAGGGAATAAATCAGGAGCTAATTGAAAGTATTTTTGATCCTTTTTTTACAACAAAGGAAATTGGCAAGGGTACAGGACTTGGTCTTTCTGTGGTTTACGGATTTATGAGCGAACTTGGAGGAAGAATTGAAGCTTTTTCAGAAGGCAGGACAGTATTTAAACTTTATTTTCCTTATTTTGATGAGAAAGGAGAGTTAAATGCCTGATTTGCCATTGATAGTTGCAGCAGATGATGATCCTGATTTTTTAAATGGAATTGTAAGAACTCTTGAATCAAAATTTAAGAACTTTCAAGTTATGGGTGCAAGTTCAGGGGCTGAAGTTTTAAAAATTACCAATTCAGGAGACGTTGGGGTTTTGATTTCGGATTTGAAAATGCCGGAAATGTCAGGAATGGAGCTTCTAGAAAATGTTTTGGAAATTAATCCTGACACCTGTGTTATCATGCTTACAGGCTATGCTACTATTGAGTCAGCAGTGGAAGCTTTAAAAAAAGGGGCCTGGGATTTTATTCCAAAGCCTGTTGAAAGAGAACAGCTTTTTCATTCAGTGGAAAAGGCTTTTGAACATTATAGGCTTGCCTGCGAAAACAGGAAACTTAAAACCCTGGTGGATTTTTATGATGAAGATAAAAGCTTACCCTTTGTAAGTAATGCAATGAAGGCCCTTAGAGAAAAGGCAAAAGCTGTTGCTAAAGCAGAATATACTGTGCTTATCACAGGGGAATCAGGTAGTGGCAAGGAATATGTTGCAAGAGAAATCCATAGGATGTCTAAAAGAAGAGATCGTATTTTAAATTCAATAAATTGTACTGCAATTCCAGAACAGCTTTTGGAAAGTGAACTTTTCGGTCATCTAAAAGGGGCTTTTACAGGAGCTGAAAAAAACAGAAGAGGTATTTTTCAGGCATCTGAGAAAGGAGCCATAATTCTTGATGAAATTGGAGATATTTCCCTGTCAACCCAGGTTAAATTGTTGAAGTTTCTTCAGGATAAAGAAGTTAAACCCCTGGGAAGCAGTGAGTCCAAAAAAGTTGATCTCAGAATTATTGCACTCACAAATCAAAATCTAGAAGAACTTATTCAAAAAGGTAAATTTAGAGAAGATCTTTATTATAGGCTCAATGTTTTATCTCTTGAAATTCCCCCATTAAGAAAAAGAAAGGAAGACATTCCTTTTCTTGCAAAAAAATTTCTTGACCAGACATCAAAAGAACTTGGAATGGAAAAAATCGAAATAGATCATGAAGCAATTAAGAAAATAACTTCAATGCCTTGGTTTGGGAATGTGCGGGAGTTGCAGAATTTCATGAGAAGACTTGTTGTATTTTCAGGAGGAGGCAAAGTAGACTTAAAGCTCATTGATATTGTTGAAGGAAATGACAATATCAATCTGGAAACAGAAGATAATGGAATTAAAAATTATAAAGAAGCAAAAAAAGAGGTTCTTGATTCATTTTCAAGGAAATATCTTACAAATCTTCTAGAAAAAACATCGGGAAATGTTTCCCATGTTTCAAGGCTGAGCGGACTTGAAAGAGTGTCTGTTCAGAAAATAATAAAAAGACTTGATATAGATGTGTCAAAATTCAGACCTTGATTTAATTGTCAGGCTATTTTTAAAGGTTTGAAATAAAAAGCCGGCATTATTAGCCGGCTTAATTTTAAAAGCTTTGTATTTTGTTTAATCTTTATTTAGAAGAGACTAAGAGTTTTTAAATTTACAATTCATTTAAATAAAAGTTAAAGTCGTTTTTTTCCTCCAGACAAAGATAGTCTTTGGTCTGTTTTTGGGAGCTGTGATTAAATGCTTTTACAAGTTTGGAAATATCTGTTCCATAGGTATGGTATTGATGATATCCCCAGGTTTTTCTTAGAGTGTGGGAACCGTAATTTCCGGTTAAGCCTATGGCATCACACCACTTGTTTACAAGTCTATGAAGGGAGGGTACAATTAATTTGCCCCTTTGGGATTTGAAGAGATAATCATCATCTTCATATTTTTCTGATTTAAGCAGACCTTTTATAGATCTGTATGAAATTCGGTTTATGGTTATTTCTTTTGGTTTTTCAGATTCTTGATTTATTATAAAAATTGAGTTTTCTTTAATATCTTTTACCTGATGAACCTTAAGATGCAAAAGTTCATTGGGCATAAGAGTTGTGTTGATTCCAAGGGTGAACAAAGTAGAGTTTCTCGGGTTGTCTATAAGGAGCTTTTTTATTTCCATTATTTCTTTGGTGCTTCTTATGGGTTCCGATTTTTGTGACTCTGACTGCTCGCCCTGTTCTGTGTTGTTTTCTTCTGCTGTCATAGACCCTCCAGATGTTAAGGTTGCTAAGTTTTACCAATAATAAGACTAAAACTTAGCTGAAAGCAAGTGAAAAATGATGTTTTTGTAAAATTTTTTTAAAATCGGATTTTATAAAAATGGAAGCTAAAAATTACCCAAAAGATATTTTTGAATTTATAAAACAAAATTTGTCTGACGCTAAATCAGATATAAAAAATCCTTATTTAGAGGGCTTAATTAAAATTGTTTTTTCAGATTTAAAAGAGGCTGAAAAAAAAGAATTTTAACTGAAAAAAGAAAGGATTTTGTTTTAAAATACTGCTTTTCTATTCCTCTTCCTTTTATAATTGATCTTATTAAAGATTTTTCTCCAATAATAGAACTTGGAGCAGGAACAGGGTATTATGCCTGGTGTCTGAGGCAGTCAAAAGTTAAAATAGAAGTTTTTGATCTTTATCCCCCTGATGAAATAGCTCCCTTTGATTTTTTTTCACAAAATTATTGGTTTGAAGATACATGGGTAAATGTTTTAAAAGCCGACGAAGAAGTAGTCAAAGCTTATAGTGAGCATAGTCTTTTTTTATGCTGGCCTTCTCTTGAGTCAAAAATGGCTTTTAACGCTTTGAAAAAATACAGAAATTCCGGTGGAAAAATTCTTATTTATATTGGAGACCCTTTATCAAGTGCAGATGAAAGCTTTTTTAATGAGCTTAAGCAAGATAAACTTATACATGAGCTAAATATTCCTTCATGGAGTTTTATTAATGAAAAACTAATGATTTATTCCCTTTAAGGAGAATTTATGGATCCAAAAAACAAAATTATCTTTGCCCTTGATTTCTCATCTTTTGAAGAAGCCAGGCTTTTTATTGATCTTTTAAAAAATAAAATTGGAGTTTTTAAAGTAGGTCTGGAGCTTTTTATAAAAGAAGGACAAAAGATTCTTGATTATATAAACCAAAATACTGGAAATGAAATTTTCCTTGATTTAAAGCTTTTAGATATTCCAAAAACTGTTGAAAGAAGTGTGGCAATTGTAAAGGATTTTAATGTTCGTTTTTTGACAGTTCATGCCCAGGACAGAAAAACTTTAGAAGCTGCTGTAAAAGGATCTGGCGGAAAAGTCGATATTTTAGGAGTTACTGTTCTTACTTCTCTTGGCAAACAAGACCTGAAAGAGCAGGGAATAGCAGAACCATATCTTAATAATTCCAGGGAACTTGTGGAAAAAAGAGCAAAATTTGCTTTTGATTCAGGAATTAAGGGAGTAATCTGTTCTCCTCTTGAGGCTTCTTTAATTAAAAACAAATTTGGTCCGGATTTTTTTGCTGTAACTCCTGGAATAAGAATGGCTCATAATGTAAATGATGATCAGTCAAGAACAGCCACTCCTTTTGAAGCAATAAAAAACGGAGCAGATTATATTGTTGTTGGCCGTCCTATAAAAAATGCCCAAAACCCTGAAAAAGAAGCAGAACAAATTGCTTTTGAAATTGAAAGGGGTTTAAAGGAAAAGGTGTAAAAATTTATGGCAGGAGAAGAAGCTTTTAAAAAAAATTATCAAAGATATGATAAATGGTTTGAGGATAATCCTTCTCTTTATGAAACAGAACTTGAGGCTTTAAAAAGATTTGTCCCAAAATCAGGAAAAGGTTTTGAATCAGGAGTTGGAACAGGAAAATTTGCTCTGCCTTTAAATATTGAGTTTGGAATTGATCCTGTAAAAGAAATGTTTGAAGAAGCCATAAAAAACGGGATTAAAACTGTTTGTGCCAAAGGTGAAAATCTTCCTTTTAAAGACAATTGCTTTGACTTTGGTCTTGCTGTAACAACTATTTGTTTTTATGATGATATTCTTTTGTCCTTTAAAGAGGCAAAAAGAGTTATTAAAAAAGGAGGATGCCTTGTTTTAGGTTTTGTTGACAATGGCTCCTGGATGGGTAAAGTTTACAGAGAAAAAAAACACAAAAACCCTTTTTATAAAGATGCTGTTTTTTATACTGTTGATGAAGTCAAAGAACTACTTGAAACAGCCGGGTTTGAAAAAATTGAAATTATTCAGGCAATTTTTGAGGATAATTTAAAAAAAATTGCCCAAGGTTACGGAAAAGGCGGTTTTGCTGTAATCAAAGGAGTAAAAGGTAGATAGTCATGGCATCATTTGAAAAAATTGAAGAGGCAAGAAAATTTTTAGGACTTTTTGACAGTGCAAGTATTCCTGAAGTTGAAAAAAAATATAAGGAGCTTTTAAATAAATGGCATCCTGATAAGAATTTGGATAATCAGGACAAGGCCAATGAAATGACAATTAAAATAATTGAAGCCCATAAAATTATAATGGAATATTTTATGAACTATAAAATTCCTTTTACAAAAGAAGATGTAATGAAATATTGCTCTCTTGATGAATGGTGGCTCAATAAATTCGGAGCTGATCCCCTCTGGTCAAACAAATAGGGGTTAAATTTTTTTAATTATTTTCTCTGGGTTTCCCTTAAACCTGATTCCCTAGGCATGCCATTGTCTGAAAAAACCTTGTTTCCCCAAAATCAAAAAGTTTGAGTTTATCGTCAGTTTTTATTCTATCCTTTATCTTCTAGAAGGTTAATATTTAACAGATACTCATTTTAGAAAAAAATTTAAAGAATCAAACAAATTTACAAACAAAAAACTTTTATTTTGAAAATGAATTGTGTTTTTTTGTTTATATCTTGTTTCTTTTTCCTTTATAATTCAATTAATTGACAATTAATCTGAGAGGACTTAATATGGTAATGTAAAACTTTTGTAAAAGTTAAATTAATCTAAAAAAGAGGTTAAAAAAATGACTTCAAATATACTTGGAATTGACATAGGCTCCACCGCTATTTCCCTTGCCCTCACAGATAAAAATAAAAACATTTTAAAAACCTCATATTCTTTTCATAAAGGAGAAATTGAAAAAAACCTTGAAAAAGCACTTGAAGATTTTGATTTAAGCCTTGTTTCAAATATTGTTGCAACAAGTTCAACTCCAACAACCATACAAAGAGATTTTGAATTTGATAATCAATCGGCTTTAATTACAGCTGCAAAAGAACTTAATCATTCTTTTGATTCAATTCTTTTTGTGGGTGGAGAAAAATTTGGACTCATTGATTTTGATGAAAACGGGAATTATAAAAATTTAAAAACCAATACCTCCTGTGCTGCAGGGACAGGAAGTTTTCTTGATCAACAGGCTGGAAGGCTTAATTTTTCAGGAACAGAAGAATTAAGTGAAACTGCATTTAAAAACAAGGGTAATTTCCCATTAATTGCCTCAAGATGTGCTGTTTTTGCAAAAACAGACCTTATCCATGCCCAGCAGGAAGGCCATACCTTTGACGAAATAAGTGATGGGCTTTGTTATGGGCTTGCAAAAAATCTTACAGATACTCTTTTTTCAGGGGAAAAAAAATACTCAAAAGTTCTTTTTTGCGGAGGAGTTTCATTAAACAAAGCTGTAAAAAAACATATTGAAAATATAATTGGAGTAAAACTTTATTCAGATAAATATTCCAATCTTTATTCTGCAATTGGTGCCTGTTTTATGCTTTGTGATGAAATTAGAAACAAAAGTATTGAAAAATCAAAAATAAATAAAGATAAAATTTTTATAAAATGTGAAAAAGAGAAAAAACTTTATTATCAGCCTTTGGAGCTTAAACTTTCAAAATATCCTGATTTTTCAAGTTTGGAAAAATTTGAGTTTGAATCCTTAAATTCAAAGAAAAATAAAGTTGAAACAGATATTTATGAAGAAATAAATAAAAATTCAGCTTTAGAGGCCTTTCTTGGAATAGATATTGGCTCAACAAGCACAAAAGCGGCTTTAGTCAACAACAATAAAAAAACAATAGCAGGATTTTATACAAGAACTGCTGGAAACCCTTTAAGGGCAGTTCAATCAATTCTTGAATGTATAGATTTTGTTTTTAAGAAAAAAAATTTTGAAATAAAAATAAAAGGATGTTCCACCACAGGTTCAGGAAGAAAATTCATTGGAAAAATTCTTGGAGCAGATCTTTGTGTTGATGAAATTACAGCCCATGCAAAAGCTGCAACAAAAATAAATCCAGATGTTGATACAATAATTGAAATCGGAGGACAGGACGCAAAATTTACCATCTTGAAAAATGGAATTGTAACTTTTTCTGTAATGAACAATGTCTGTGCAGCAGGAACAGGAAGTTTTATTGAAGAGCAGGCAAAAAAACTTGGAGTAAATATTACAAAATATTCAGAGCGTACAGACATGGTAAAAGCTCCGCTTTCAAGTGATAGATGCACAGTTTTTATGGAAAGAGATATAAATCATTATCTTGCAGAAGGTTATAGCGTAAATGAGGTGTTAGCTTCTGTCCTTCATTCTGTCCGGGAAAATTATCTTCTAAAAGTTGCTTCTGAAAGCCTGATTGGAGAGCATATTTATTTTCAGGGAGCAACAGCCAAAAACAAATCACTTGTTTCTGCGTTTGAGCAAAGACTTAAAAAGCCAATTAATGTATCCCGTTTTTGTCATTTAACAGGAGCCATTGGAGCAGGGCTTATTTTAAAAGAAGAGCAAAAAGGAAAAACCTCATTTAGGGGAATTGATCTTTATAAAAAAGAAATCCCCTTAAAGTCTGAAATATGTGGTCTTTGTAATAATAATTGTAAAATTACCATTGCAGAAATCAATGGAGAAAAGGCAGCGTATGGATTTTTGTGTGGAAGAGATTATGATACAAAAAAATATGTAAATAAAAACATTTCAGGTTTTGATCTTTTAAAGGAAAGAAAAAAGATTGAGACAAAAGCTTTTACAAATGTTGAAAAAATAGAAAATTCACCTGTAATAGGAATCCCTTTTGCTCTTCATTTAGCTGAAGATCATTCAAGGTGGAAAGAGTTTTTTTCTCTTCTTGGAATAAAAACCATTTCAAGTGAAAACTTTAAAGATGGTGTAACTAAAGGTAAAAAGATTTCTGAAACCGAGTTTTGTGCTCCTGCTTCATCAATGTTTGGTCATGTTGATTATTTGCTTGGAAAAGCTGATTATGTTTTTGTTCCTTTTTATCTTGAAGAAAAGGTTAAAAGCGGACAAAGTCAATATTGCTATTATACCCAGTATCTTCCCTCTCTTTTAAAAAGAATTGATACAAAACGAGTACTTAATCCTTTAATAAACTATCTTTATACTGGATTTCATTCAAAAATCGAGCTTTATAAAATGATTGAATCAATTCATCTTAAAAAAAGTTTTTTTGAAATAAGTGCAGCATTTGACAAGGCTTTGGAAATGAAGGAATCAAATGTTGAAAAGTTTAAAAAACTTTATGACGACCAGATAAAAGAAAATGATGATATAAATGTTGTTCTTCTTGGAAGACCCTATACTGTTCTATCAGATAAAATGAACAATAAAATTCCTGAAATTTTTGGAAATCTTGGAGTCAAAACTTTTTACCAGGATATGATTTCTGTTTTAGATGAAGATAATTTAGAAATCGAACCTCTTTTAAAAGATATCCACTGGAAATATGTTTCAAAAATTCTTCAAACAGCACAAAAAGCTGCTAAAACAAATAATTTATATCCTGTTTATATTACTTCATTTAAATGTTCGCCTGATTCCTTTGGGCTGAGATTTTTCAAGGAACTTATGGCAAAACATGAAAAGCCATATCTTGTTCTTGAACTTGACGAGCATGATTCAAGTGTTGGATATGAAACAAGAATTGAAGCAGCTGTAAGGGCTTTTAGAAATCATAGTGAAGCTGAAAATAAAAAAGAAAGTTTAAAAGATTATGATGATATGTTTTTCAAGCCTGAAAGAAATTTAAAAAACAAGCATCTTATTTTGCCTAACTGGGACAATCTAACCTGTAATTTTCTTATTAAGGTTTTAAAGCGTGAAGGAATAAGCACCTATCTTATTGAAGAAACAGACTCAACAATTTCAAAAAGTATGAAATTTAATACAGGGCAGTGTATTCCAGCAAATTCCATTGCCCAGGGATTTGTTGAAACAATTGAAAAATACAATCTCAATCCCAAAGATTGTGTTTTATGGATGAGCAAGGCAAATTTTTGCAATTTAAAGCTTTATCCCAATTTTATTCAAAGTATTTTAAAATCCTATGGAAATGGAATGGAAAAGGCAAAAATTTTCCACGGGGAGCTTACGCTTAAAGACATTTCCATTCGTGCATCGTTTAATACTTATTTTGCACATATGTTTGGTGGAATGATAAGAAAAATGGGGTGTAAAACAAGGCCTTATGAAATAACCAAAGGTGAAACAGATTTAGTTATAGAAAAAAGTAAAATAATAATGGAGCAGGCATTTCTTGGGAATATGTCAAAGGAAAATGCTGTTAAGCAAGTGGTTGAAGATTTTAAAAAAATAAAAATTAAACCCCGACAAAGGCCTAAGGTTGCCATTTTTGGGGATATTTATGTAAGAGACAATGATGTTATGAACCAAAATCTTGTTAAATTTATTGAAGAAAACGGAGGAGAGGTTTTAACAACTCCCTATACTGAACTTGCAAAGGTTATTGCTCCTTTGTATTTTAAAAAATGGTTCAATGAAAGGTTATTTGTAAACCTTTTGGGTGTAAAAATTCTTGCTGCAAACATGAAGCAGTTTGAAAAAAAATATATGAGATATTTTAATGAAATTTTAAAAGAACCTGAGCATTCCTATGATGAAAATCCTGAAAAAATTCTTGGAGAATTTGAAATAAGACCTGAAAATGCAGGTGAATCCATGGAAAATATTTTAAAGATTTTCTATCTTTCAAAGCATCACCCTGATTTAAGCCTTTTTGTTCAGGCAAACCCTGCTTTTTGCTGTCCATCCCTTGTAACAGAATCAATGAAAACTTTAATTGAAGAAAAAACTTCTATTCCTGTTGTTACAATTACTTATGATGGAACAGGTGGAGTTAAAAACCAAAGCATTGTTCCCTATCTTAA